>Ga0351968_1001_pt1 | contig 72062 bp, 56 predicted proteins | sample BONcelHFGM3001D5_FD_206755 | JGI IMG/M metagenome (GOLD analysis project Ga0351968, IMG submission 206755) | Enriched cells from coal bed in the Powder River Basin, Montana, United States - BONCAT cells FGM rep1 HSBNCT.FGM.300.1.D5 ...
CAGGCAACTTCCCCCTGGAAACCGGGATGGTTATGATCTTCTCGCTCGACACCTCCTCCAGCGCATTCGTGCCCTTCATTGATATCAGTATGATCGATTCATCAGGAATTTACTACTTCTCTATGGTTCCCCTCGGAGAATATCTGATCTATGCTATTCCGTTCACTCCAACCGGATACCTTCCAACTTACTACGGTGATGTACTTTATTGGGAAACTGCAACGGTGGTAACTCTTGGACAGGCAAACAATCCATACAACATCAACCTCATTGAAGCCTATAATTTCAATACCGGAAACGGCGGCATCAATGGCCAGATAAACAGCGGACTGCGGGGCGACTTTGTGGACAAGATCACCATGCTGCTAATGAATGAAACAGGAGAGGGAATATCCTATAGCCAGGTGGATCCTGAAGGCGTATTTAACTTCAGCGACCTGGATTATGGCATCTACTATCTGAAGGCCGAAATGGCCGGATGTGAAAGCGACATCATCAAGGTAACCATTACAGCCGGGAACCCTGTTGTGGATGTCGTGTTGACCTTGAGCGGAAATCATATCCTTGGCGTGAAGGAGAACAAGCAAACCATGGAAGCCGGTGTTGTTTATCCGAATCCTGTTCGAGATCAGGCACAGATTTCCATCAACCTGGCAGAAGGAACCCAGGTTCATGTAGAATTATTCAACTTAACGGGACAGATGGTTTACCAGCGTTCTGAAAATCTGAATGCCGGAACAACAACGATCGCCATTCCCACAAATCAACTCAAAAACGGTCTCTATTCCCTCAGAATCTATACCAACTCAGGGCTTAACCTGACACGGAAGCTCCTTAAATCCCAATAACCTCCCCTTACTCATCGTGTTTTTCAAGGCTGCCCTCTGACCCGGGCAGCCTTTTTTATAAGTTAGAAGTTAGAGGTACGAATGTAGAACTGGAAGTACGAAGGTAGAAGTAGGAAATATGATCAGGTTCACTAAGAATCGTCATTAAGGTGCAACAATACCAATCCATCTATCGTGCGGCCTTATCAGGATATAAGAAACCGGATGGCGGGTGGTGAAACCCCATTTAGAACTGGTACTGGATAACATTAATACGCCGTGTTCGGTAAACGCATAAGGAAGTTTTCGTCTGACACCCCAACTTGATGTCGTAAATTGCGACTTCAAGTCTTCGAACTCCTCTTTTGTATTTGAATGATGTAACATGTTGATGTTCCGGATTTATTTTGCAATTTTCAAACGTTCCTGCGGTTTGATGATGATCTTCACCGCTTCGTCACCATCAAGCAGCATCTGAAATCCTTTGGCTGTTTCGCTCAGTGGCAGCCGGTGTGTGATGAGGTGGTCGACAATAATATTCCCGGATGCAATCAGATCAATAGCCTCTTCAATATCAGGTGGGCCACAATAGTAGGAAGTGATGATACGGATCTCTTTTCGCCAGAAGTCATTGACGGGAACCGTTACTCCTTTATCGGGATCGGGAACGGCAAAAAGAACGATAACTCCTCCCATATCGACGGATGCCCATGCCTGGGTCAGGGCACTGAGGGAAGAGGTTGTCACGATCACGGCATCAGCTTTTCTGCCAAAGGCAGCCATCAACTGGCCCGGAAGATCAGATTTGGCATCTGCAACAGCATCCGCCCCGAATTCATTGGCCATTTCAAGCTTCCAGGGATGGATGTCGGTAACCATTACACGGCAACCGCGGAGCCTGGCGAGCTTGGTATGGAGCAATCCCGACATCCCGGATCCAAGAATCAAAACCATGTCACCTGCACCAAGGGAGGCAAGTCGTTGTGCCCGGACAACACAGGCCAGGGGCTCAATAAATGTCGCCTGGTCGAAGGTCATGGTATCGGGGAGCAGGTATGAGCCGTGGTTGACAATCTCTTTCGGTACAAGGATGTATTCGGCGAATCCACCCGGAAGCCGGTCCTTTATCTCAGTACATTGAGGAAAATGACCCTTTCTACAGTAGGAACATTTCAGGCAGGGAACCTTGGGGGCAATAAAAAGCCGGTCACCCTTTTTGAATTTGGATACACCTTCTCCGGTCTCCACAACCTCCACCCCCACTTCATGTCCCATCACCAGAGGAGCTCTCGGTAACCGGTACCACTCGACAACATCGCTTCCGCAGATGCCGGAGGAGATAACCTTAACCAGCATCTCTCCTGCTCCAGGTTGGGGTGTTGGGACCTCTTCGAGCCTGATGTCGCTGTTGTTATACCAGACGGAAACTTTCATTGTTCTCTATCTATTTTGTTTTCAGCAACTTTCTACCCCGACCCTAAAGGGAGAAATTGCAGAAAATGCTGAAAATCAGGTTCCCTTTAGGGATGGGGTAAAACTGATTTTCAGCAGTACTGTTTGTTACTTTTTCTCGCTCTTCAGCGTCGAATAAAGCTCAAACGCCCTCTCCGGGGTTTCATTTTCATGAACAACAGCTCGAACTGCTTTGAGCATGGCGATGGGGGCCTCAGACTGGAATATGTTCCGGCCCATATCCACTCCCGCCGCTCCTTCCTGGATAGCCCGGTATGCCATGGTAAGTGCGTCGATCTCGGGGAGTTTCTTCCCTCCTGCAATCACAATCGGCACGGGGCACGCGGCTGTGACAGTTTCAAATCCTTCGGGGATATAATAGGTCTTGACATACTGTGCTCCCAGTTCGGCACAGATCCGCGTTGCCAGCCTGAAATATTTTGCATCGCGTACCATATCCTTGCCCACAGCTGTAACTGCCAGGGTTGGCATTCCGTAACGGAGACCCATATCCACCATTCTCGTCATGCCAAGGATGGTTTGGTGTTCATGCTCGCTTCCAACATACACCTGAACAGCCATGGCGCAAACATTCAGCCGGATAGCATCTTCGATATCAACTGCCAGATCCTCGTTGGAGAGTTCGGTCAGGATACTGGCTCCGCCTGTGACCCTCAACACGATTGCCTTCTGTGTATCGGCAGGGACCATGGTCCTTAAGGCCCCACGGGTAATCATCAATGTGTCGGCATAGGGGATCAGTGGGACAATATTCACATCGATTCGCTCCAGTCCGGCGGTTGGTCCGAGGAAATAGCCATGGTCAACAGCCAGCATGACCGTTTTTCCGCTAACCGGATTGAAAATCCGGCTTAACCTGTTTTTCATTCCCCAGTCGAGGGAATTGGACCCTTTCAGATAGAAATTTTCCGACTTCTGGGGGATATCCGTATAAAATTCTTTGGGTGCGTTTGATCCGTCAATATCAGCCATGGCGATTTCCTTATGTTTATCCCTTAATTATAATAAATGCAAATATCGGGATAACATCAAAATAAAAAAAATGGTACTTTTGCGACCTATTCGATACACTACTGTTTATTAATTCACAATCCCTATGATCACAAATAATTTTGTTTGCCGTCACAATGGTCCGAATGCTTCTGAGATCAGCTCCATGCTTGATAAAATCGGAGTATCCTCACTGGATCAACTCATTGATGAGACTGTTCCGGCCTCCATCCGGTTAAAAGCCCCGCTGAAGTTGCCGGAAGGCCTGAACGAGTATCAGTTCCTAACCCATCTAAAAGCGTTGGCTTCAAAGAACAAACTGTTCAAAACCTTTATCGGGATGGGGTATTACAATACAATCATTCCCGGGGTAATCCTTCGAAATATCCTGGAGAATCCGGGTTGGTATACCGCATATACGCCATACCAGGCTGAGATTTCCCAGGGAAGGCTTGAAGCCCTTCTGAATTACCAGACCATGATCTGCAGCCTTACCGGCTTGCCAATTGCCAATGCATCTCTTCTGGATGAAGGGACTGCTGCCGGAGAGGCGATGATCATGTTGTACAACTCCCGCAGCCGGGATGCTGTTAAGCGCGGAGCCAATAAGTTTTTCGTTTCTGAGGAGATGTTTCCGCAAACCATTGATGTGATCAAAACCCGGGCGGTTCCACTTGGAATAGAATTAATTTTTGGAAACTATGCCGAATTTAACTTCACGGATGCCGTTTTCGGAGCTGTAGTACAATATCCCGATCAGAAAGGTGAAGTGACAGATTACAGGAATTTCGTTGAGAAAGCCCATCAGAACGGAACGCTGGTAGCGGTTGCAGCAGACATTCTGAGTTTGGTAATGCTGACACCTCCGGGAGAATGGGGTGCCGATGTGGTATTTGGTTCCACCCAGCGATTTGGTGTTCCAATGGGATATGGTGGTCCGCATGCAGCCTATTTTGCCACAAAGGAGGAATTCAAGCGCAACATGCCGGGAAGGATCATCGGAATCTCCGTTGATGCCAATGGGAACAGGGCTCTGCGGATGGCTCTCCAAACCAGGGAACAACATATCAAGCGTGAGCGTGCTACTTCCAACATCTGCACATCACAAGTTCTGCTTGCCGTGATGGCAGGTATGTATGCTGTGTATCATGGTGCGGAAGGACTTAAAAAGATTGCCCGTCACATCAACATTCTCACGGGAGTGCTTGCTCAGGAGATGGTCAAATACGGGTATGAGCAACTGAACCCCTATTTCTTTGATACGCTTTATGTTAAAGTTCCCGACGGAACCGACATGGAGAAACTCCGGCATCTGGCCGAAGAGAACAATGTGAACTTCCGGTTCATCGGATCAACACATATCGGCATCAGCCTCGATGAAACCACTGCTCTGGCCGACGTCAATCTAATCCTTTGCATCCTTGCACGTTCTGCAGGCAGGCTCTGTTCAGAGTTCATCTGTAACCCCAGGGAGTGTGAGAAGATTACAACCATACCCGCTGATCTAACCCGGAAATCGGAGATTCTTCCCCAGCAGGTATTTTCGAGCTACCATTCTGAGACAGAGATGATGCGGTATATAAAACGACTTGAGATCAAAGATCTTTCGTTAAACAGGTCGATGATCCCGTTGGGATCATGTACCATGAAGCTGAATGCCGCCGCTGAACTTTTTGCATTGAGCTGGCCGGAATTTGGGAATATCCATCCTTTTGTTCCGAAAGACCAGGCTGCAGGCTATCAATATCTTATCAGGGAGCTTGAAAGACAATTATGTGTTATAACAGGTTTTGATGCTCTTTCGTTTATGCCCAACAGCGGAGCATCGGGTGAGTACACCGGGTTGCTGGTGATACGCGAATACCATATCAGTCGTGGCGAAGGACACCGGAATGTTTGCCTGATTCCATCCAGTGCACATGGTACCAATCCTGCCAGTGCTGCGATGGCCGGCATGGAGATCGTCGTGATCAAGTGTGATGAAAAAGGCAATATTGATGTGAACGATCTGAGAGAGAAGGCAATCCTGCATAAGGACAGCCTCTCCTCCCTGATGGTAACTTATCCGTCAACGCATGGTGTGTTTGAAGAGGAGATCCTGGAGATCTGCAAGATCATTCATGATAACGGGGGCCAGGTATATATGGATGGGGCGAATATGAATGCACAGGTTGGCCTGACGAATCCAGGCATTATTGGCGCAGATGTTTGTCACCTGAACCTGCACAAGACGTTTGCGATTCCACACGGCGGCGGCGGTCCTGGCGAAGGCCCTATTGGTGTGGCCAAACACCTGACTCCATTTCTGCCCAAACATGTTGTAGTAAATACAGGAGGATCCGAAGGGATCCATGCCGTAGCTTCAAGCCCTTACGGTAGTGCACTGATATTAACTATCTCCTATGCGTACATCAAATTAATGGGAGGTACCGGATTGACAGAAGCCACAAAGATTGCTATCCTGAATGCCAATTACTTAAAAGCTGCACTTCAACCTTACTACCCGATTTTATATACAGGAAAGATGGGCCATTGTGCGCATGAAATGATCGTTGACTGTAACGGGATCGCCCGTGAGACCGGCATTGGGGCAATTGACATTGCCAAAAGACTGATGGATTATGGCTTCCACGCACCAACTGTTGCATTCCCCGTTCATGGGACCCTGATGGTTGAACCTACCGAGAGCGAGCCCTATTTTGAACTCAACCGGTTTATCGAAGCCATGATAGCCATTAAGGAGGAGATCAACGATATTAAGGAAGGTAAGGCCGATAAAGAAATTAACGTGATCAAGAAGGCTCCGCACACTTCTCTGATGGTTTCTGCGGACGAATGGGCACTCCCCTACTCCAGACAAAAAGCAGCCTATCCAGTTGAAGGGTTGAAAGAGGACAAATACTGGCCTACTGTTACCCGGATTGACGACGCCTTCGGAGACCGGAATCTGGCTTGCACGTGTGAAGCATAAAAAAGGCGGTCCCAACCACGAGACCGCCCAAGCAACCTAACCTATGAAGAGAAACACTAACTTACAGCCTTTGCAGGCAGCGTAAGATCTTTTGCCACGTTTGGGCAATATCGTTATCGAGGCCAACCGAGAATCGGACGAGACCTTGTGAGAGTCCCATCTGTCGTTGAATTCCATCAGGGACTTCCGATGAAGTACTTTTTCCGGAGTTACTGAACAGGGTTTTAAAATATCCGAGACTGACTGCCAGGTACCCGACTCCTTCGAGTTCCATCAATTCCATCAACCTGGCAGCCCGTTCGGATGTTTCCATATCAATCGCAATCATTCCGCCAAAACCAAAACCGGAATTCATCATGCTTGTCAACAGTTCATGACCCGGATGTTCAGGTAACCCAGGGTACATGATATGGAGGCCGTAATCCCTGAATCGCTCGGCAAGGAACATGGCATTTCTGCTATGTTGCTGCATCCGGATATGCAGGGTATGTAAATTTTTTAAGATGCTTGAGGAACGTAATGGATCCAGTGCCGGTCCGAGCAGCATGGCCGTACCATCATTTACATCGCTTAATGCATTCACAAATTCGTTAGAAGCACAAATTGCACCGGCTACGCAATCATTCTTCCCATTGATAAATTTGGTCATGCTATGTACCACAACATGTGCTCCCAGTTGAGCAGGAGAGAGGATCATGGGTGTGAACGTATTATCTACTACCAACTTAAGCCCATGGGTGTTTGCAATCTCAGCCAGGGCCGGGATATCCGATATCTGGAGCAAGGGATTGGTCATGCTCTCTGTGTAGATGATCCTCGTATTGGGGCGAATCGCTTCACGTACACTCTCCAGGTTTGTAATATCAACAAAGGAAACTTCTATGTTGAATCTCTGAACATAGTTATAAAGAAATGCAAATGTACCACCATATGTTGTCAGGCTGCAGAGGATGTGATCTCCGCTTTTGCACAATTGAAGGATCGAGCAGGTGATCGCTGCCATCCCCGATGCCGTAACCCAAGCCGATTCAGTTCCCTCCATTACAGCCATGGCATCAGCCAGGTATCGGCTCGAGGGATTCCAATGCCGTGAATAAAGAAAACAACCCTCAGATTCTCCATGAAATGTATCCAGCATGGTTTTCGCCTGCATGAAGGTGAATGTCGCTGAATCACAAACAGATGGATTCACATCGCCAAACTCACCAAACTGCAGGAGGTCAAAAATGCGACTGGAGGGATCAGTATTCATATTTATGTCGTTTTCCTATATCGTAAATAGAGCTACAAAATTAACAATCTGATATCAGATAAACTATTATTGTAACATTTCATAATAATTTAACTCATTATTTTTTAAATTTGTAATCCAAACTGACTAAAATTATTCCATTGGTAACAGAAAAATAAAAAAGTGTGTTATGGGGCTAAAAATTGATAGTCTGGATAAACGGATTCTCTCCTTCCTAACCCGGGATGCCAGAGTCCCGTTTCTTGAGATCGCCAGAAAATGCAATGTATCGGGAGCAGCTGTTCATCAGCGTGTTAACCAGATGCTTAGCAATAAAATTGTGAGTGGATCTCAATTCAATGTAGATCCGTCAGGACTTGGTTATGGAACCTGTGCCTTTGTTGGACTTGTTATAAACTTAGCCTCAATTCATACGCATCAGGAGGTATTTAAGAAGATATCGGAGGTTCCTGAGATTACAGAATGTCACCATGTCACCGGAAAATACTCCCTTTTTGTTAAAATTTACGCAAAGAGCAATGAGCATCTCCGAAAGCTGATCACGGATAAAATCCAGGCTATCCCCGAGATCACCAATACCGAGACGTTTATATCGCTGGAGGTGGGGTTTCAGCGGCAGTTGCCCGTTGAGACGTAAGACGTGGGACGTGGGACGTGGGAGGTAGGATATGGGATAGTTTTATAATATTTACTTTGACAGGTATAACCTTTTCTGTTTTTTCGGATTAACAGACTAATCCAAATAATTAATAAGATGAAAAAACAGGAATTAGCAAAAAAAGTAAGGGATTTGAACGTCTATCAGGCTGCTTTTAAAGCCGCGATGGAAATCTTCAAGTTATCGAAAAAGTTTCCAAAAGAAGAGAAGTACTCGATGACTGATCAAATCCGACGAGCTTCAAGATCGGTATGTAGTAATTTATCTGAAGGTTGGCATAAAAGGAGATACATCGCTGCATTCATACACAAGCTTACGGATGCGGTTCAAGAAGCGTCAGAGACTCAAACATGGTTGGAGTTCTCCTTTGCTTGTGGCTATTTAACTCAATCAGAATTCGAAGTAAACTATGAATATTACGAGCACATCATCGCTCAACTCATTACTATGGAAAGAAAAGCAGAATCCTTTTGTAAAACTCCATCTTCAGCGAATTAACTATAACAGGATACCATCAAAACGTCCTACGTCCTACGTCCCACATCTTACGTTCTCAGGTAGGAGGCCCCGTTCATGTCCAGCACACAACCTGTCATGTATTCGTTGCCATTGGCTGCAAGCAAAAGAATAGCACGGCCAATCTCATCAGGTTGGGCAAGGCGGTTGAGAGGTGTCTGGGATTCTATCTCCATCCGTTTTTCACCTGTGAGACAAGGTCCGGCCATGTCGGTCTCCACAAATCCAGGAGCCAGGGTGAAGACATAGATGCCATATTTTGCCAATGATTTGGCCATGCTTTGTCCGGCTGAATTCAACCCCGCTTTACTTGCACCATAGGCCCATGCTGTAGGCTCTCCACGGAAAGCTCCGCGCGAGGTTACGTTGACGATTCTTCCCCCTCCTGATTTCATCATCTCCCGGGCAACAAGGTTTGAGAGAATGGCAGGTCCCGTCAGATTCACCCGAATCGTCTCATACCAGTACTCCAGGTACTCGTCAAAAGGCATCTGCACCATATCGTGCTCTTCATAGATGCCGGCATTGTTAACCAGAATGTCAAGTCTTCCGTACTTAGTGATTATTCCTTGTGTCATCATCTTCAGGTCATCGACAGAAGCCATGTTTGCCTGAAAAATAGAATGACCGTTGCCGGCCAGGGAGGTAAGAGTTGATTCAGCTGCTTGCTTGTTTTTGTTGTAATGAACAATTACCGTTGCGCCTGATTCGGCAAACAGCCGGGCTGTAGCAGCTCCGATTCCCCTGGAGGCACCGGTGACAAGTACGATTTTACCGTTGAATTCTATTTCCATGTTGGTTTCAGATTTTGGGCTAAAGCCCTTGGTTACCATACCCCATCAATCCGGCAGTTGAGGCAGCCGGCAATTCATTTTAAAAGGATCCACCATCACCTTCATCACCCCCATCACCTCATGACATCATGACCTCATCACCTCATGACCCCATGACCTCAAATATACTCCTTTATTATCTCCTTCACCTGTTCATAATCACATGTCACCGGAAATTGCGGAAAGTCATCGATTACGTTTTGCGGGGGATTGAAGAGGATGCCCACATCTGCTTGTGTCAGCATGCTGGTGTCGTTGTACGAGTCGCCCATGGCAATCACTTGGTAGGTGAGGCTCTGGAGCGCTTCCACAGTTTTCCGTTTCGGGTCTTTCTGGCGTAATTTGTAGCCGGTGATACGGTTGGCCTCATCCATGATCAGGGTGTGGCAGAAGAGGGTTGGACGGCCGAGCTGTTTCATCAGTGGATCGGCAAATTGGATAAACGTATCGGATACCACAATCAATTGGGTTCTCTCTTTCATCCAAGCGATGAACTCCAATGCACCGGGAAGAGGTTTAATCTGAGCAATGACATTCTGGATATCATGAAGTTTCAACCCATATTCATCGAGGATCTTCATCCGGTAATGCATGAGCTTGTCATAATCCGGTTCATCCCGAGTGGTGCGGCGAAGAGCCTCGATACCGGTTTTTTCGGCTACATTGATCCACACTTCAGGAACAAAGACGCCTTCGAGATCGGAACAAACGATGAACATATCGTTAGATTTTTGAGGTTAGAAGTCAGAACTGGAAGTTAGACGTTTGAAGTAAATATTGTTTAAATGCCTGGTAGTTGTTGTCCAGGTTCTCAACATGTTCGGGCAGGTGGTCAATCCCTGCCAGGCTTCCTGGAAGTTCTGGTTCGATGTGCAGGATCTTTTCGATCTCTTCCGGAAATTTGGCCGGATGTGCCGTTTCCAGGGAGATGCATAACTGGTTTTCGGCTTCTGATTCAGGAATAGTTTGGAGGTAATCCATCAACCCCGCCCATCCCACAGCTCCATGGGGTTCCAGCAGCGTTCCATATTTCAGATAGGCCGTCGCAATTGTTTCCCGGGTTTGGGCATCAGAAACCCTTACTGCCCAGATCTCTTTTCTCATCGATTCAAGGTCAGCAGGTTTATGGAGAATTCCCTTTTCATCCATCACCCCTCCGTAAAGAGAAACCAGCCGTGCAAGGTTGCTCGGATGGCCAACATTCATGGCACTGGAGATGCAATTCAGGCTTGGTTCAATTTTGCTGTAGTGGCCAGAATACAGGTAGCTTGGAAATTCATCATTTGCGTTGGTTGCAATGATGAATTTCTTCACTGGTAATCCCATCTTCATTGCAAGAACACCGCCCATCATATCGCCAAAGTTCCCGGAGGGGACAGAAAAAATCACTTTTTCATCCTGGTTCCTTTCCCGGAGTCTTGCATAGGCATAGAAGTAATACACCGTTTGGGGAACCAGTCGCCCGATGTTGATGGAGTTGGCAGAGGAGAGTGGCAGGTGGGCCAGTTCCGGATCGGAAAAGGCCTGTTTGACCAAGGCCTGGCAGTCGTCGAACTTGGCATCGAGAGCAAGTATTCTGACATTCTTCCCTAAGATTGTCATCTGCTTCCGTTGCCTGGAGGTTACTTCATTTCGGGGAAAGAGAACCACAATATCGATGTTGTCAAGACCATAAAACGCATTGGCCACTGCACTACCGGTATCGCCGGAGGTAGCTGTCAGAATCAGAAGCTTCCGGTTCTCCCGCTTCAGGTAATATTGCATCAAACGTCCCATCATCCTTGCGGCAAAGTCTTTGAAGGAGGCTGTTGGACCCTGATCGAGACGCATCACGTAATTCCGGTCATAAACATACTCAAGTGGAACTTCAAAATCATAAGCATCCTTTACGATCTCAAAGAGTTCCTGATCGCCGATCTCTCCCTGGATGAACCGCCGGGTAACTTCATAGGCAATTTCGTAATAGGTCTTATCTGCATATCCGTAAATCTCGTCGAGAGGAATAAAGGGGATTGTCTCAGGCATATAAAGCCCCCGGTCGGGAGCCTGTCCCTTGAGCAGAGCCTGGCTAAATGTGACCGGTTCTGAACTATTATTGGTGGAATAAAACAGGATGGGTTCTTCCATTTGGTTCAACATTGTTATTGCGCGAACTTCGAGTTCAAAGGATCACTCTTGCCTTAACCTGGCCGATGAAGCGCCTCCAGCTGAATATTCGGGTGAAGTGACAAAAACCTTTTTACCGTCCAGGACAGAGAGTGCCTGATCCAGGTCGTTGATCACATCGTCAGGATGTTCGGCGCCAACACAAAGACGAATCAGGTTTTGAGGAATATTCGCCATCTTCCGGCCTTCCTCCCCTTGTTGAGAGTGCGTGGAGATAGCAGGAATTGTGGCTACTGATTTGATCCGACCCAGATCGGTGGCGCGCCAGATGCGGGTAAATGCATCGAAAACATCACGTGCGGGTTGAGCGCCACCTTTCACATTGAATGACATCAGGTGACCAAACCTGTTTACTTTCTTGCCATAGAGTTCATCGTACTCCGAATCAACCAGCACCAGGTATTCTGATGCCAGCTTATGCAATGGATGGGATTTTAGTCCGAGATAAGCAACCTTTTCTATATGTTTATGTGTCTCCAGAAATTCTGCAACTTTCTGTGTATTCCGGCTCATGACATCCATCCGCATCCGGAGGGTTCTGATATCATTCAATGCCATGAAGGCATTCATTGGAGAGATGTTTGGTCCGTTATCCCGATTGGGAAGCAATTTGAGATAGGTAGCAAAGTCGGCCTTCATCTCCGGGTTATCGATATTGGAGGTTATATCTTTCCTTGAGATGATTGCTCCGGCAATGCTGGAGCCACCTGATGACATCGATTTGGTCACTGACTGAATAACGATATCGGCGCCATGTTCGATGGGGCGCATCAATGCGGGAGAGGCAACAGTTGCATCCACAATCATCGGGATTCCATGCTTATGAGCCAGGTCGGCCACCGCTTTCAGGTCGAAAAATGCAAGTCCCGGGTTACTCGGTAATTCACCATAAAGGAAACGCGTATTCTTATCAATCAATGATTCCCATTCGTTCAAATCGGCCGAGTTCACAACCTTTCTCCACACCACAGAACGTTCGGCATCTTTTCGAATGGAAAACTGCTGGTAGGTCCCACCATAAACCTGTGTTGTCGCAACAAAATTCATTGGAGCCGATGGATGTTTTGGATCCACAACGAGAAACTGATCTACTGCACTCTGGATGGCAGCCATTCCCGAAGAAGTAGCGATACAGCTTGTCTCAATACCAGAGCCATATCCCTCCAGCATCGCCATCACTCCTTCCATATAGAAAATCGTTGGATTGGCTATCCGAGAGTAGCACCAAGTGGGAATCTCATAACCTAATGCCGCTTCCATCTCATCCGAGTCCCGGTAAGCCTGGGACGTCGACATATAGATTGGTTCAATGGTCGATCCCTGATTAAAGTCGAGGGACTCCTGCATGGAGTAGATCCCGTGGACGGCAATGGTGTCGAACCGGCATTTCATCATCTCTCTGCGGTATTCGGCATGCCATTGCATCGATCGGTTTGCAGCATCTTTGTAGTGGCTTATTCCCATGGGTCTAATGTTTTAGTTGACGGAGGGTCGGGGCATGCCCCGACCTTACGGTGGTTTGTTTTGCAGGCAGGGACGGAGCAAGGCCCGACCTCACGGTGGTTGTTTCTTTCAGGGGATAAAGGTAATGATTTTTTAAAATTGTGAAAGAGGTAACAAGAGATCGGGGCGAAAGGATACGATGGAATTGTAAAATATTTTCCTAATATTGCATATATCTAATCCCTGATATATGATCTCTTTTCGTCTTGCCATGGTGATGATAGTTTTGCTTATGCTCTCATCTGATCCTTGTATCGCCCAGGAACATCCTAAGAGTCCGGAAAATTTCTTTGGATTTCAACCTGGATCTGACAGGAACCTGTTTGACTATGAAAAATTGATTGACTACTTCAGCCTTCTGGATAAGGATTCTCCCCGATTGCTGATGAAGGAGATTGGAAAATCACCAGAAGGCAGGACAATGTATATGGCATTGATCTCCTCGGAAGCGAATATCGCAAACCTGGAGAACCTGAGGGGGATCAATAAACAGCTGGCTACGAATCCTGATCTTAGTGATGATCAAAAAGAAGTGATGTTCAAGGATGGAAAAGTTTTCGTGCTGGCTACACTTTCGATGCATTCCACGGAGGTGGGTCCTTCTCAGGCTGCGCCCATCATTGCATATGACCTGATCACAGCATCTCATCCCGATACTCTTATCTGGCTCGATAACGTTGTGCTGATGATCGTTCCTTGTCACAATCCGGATGGTATGGACAAAGTAGTAACTCATTATAAAAAATATCTGGGGACGAAGTATGAAGGATCCTCGCTTCCTGGGGTTTATCATAAATATGTTGGTCATGATAACAACCGCGATTTTATCACCCTTTCACAGGAGGATACAAAAGCCATTGCAGCCATCTGCAATACCGGCTGGTATCCCCAGGTGATGGTTGAAAAACACCAGATGGGTTCATCAGGTGTCAGGTATTTTGTTCCGCCACCGCACGACCCCATTGCAGAGAACATTGATGCCGGCATTTGGAACTGGATCGGGATTTTCGGTTCAAACATGATGAAAGACATGACCCGCGCAGGTGAAAAGGGTGTAAGCCAGCACTATCTTTTTGATGATTACTGGCCAGGTTCAACCGAGACATGCATCTGGAAGAATGTGATCGGATTCCTCACCGAATGTGCCAGTGTGCAAACAGCAACACCCGTTTATATAGAGGAGAATGAGCTTAGTGTGATCGGAAAAGGGCTGGGTGAGCACAAAAAGAGCATCAACATGCCGGATCCATGGCAGGGAGGATGGTGGAAACTGAAGGATATCGTTGACTATGAGATTACCTCAATGTTATCGGTTCTGAAAACCGCCTCTGCAAACAAAAACTCAATTCTTGAATTCCAGAACGATCTATGCCGGCGGGAAGTAACCAAAGGGAAAACGGAGGCTCCCTTTTATTACCTTCTCCCTACCAATCAGCATGATCCGGGGGAAATGGCTGGGATCGTTAACCTGTTGATTGAACACGGAGTTCAGGTATACATAACCGATGAAGCGATCACCTCTGAAAATGTCATGTATGAGAAGGGAACTGTTGTGATTCCACTGGCCCAACCTTACCGTGCATTTATCAAAGAGGTGATGGAAAAACAAAAGTTTCCTGAAAGACATTACACGCCGGATGGAGAACTGATCAAGCCATACGACATTACCTCCTGGTCACTGCCACTCCATCGGGGAGTTACTTCCGTTGAAGTTGTAAAACCCATGGACATTCTTCAGCAACACATGACAGAAGTCAAAGGTTCGTTCTCCCTGGTGGAACCGCTTCCGGAGAATTACTTGGCAGCTGTTTTCAGCGTGGACCATAACGAGAGTTACAAAGCAGCATTTATGGCCAATAAGCTGGGGCTGGAGGTTTCCAGGACTCCCGGAGGTGATTTTATCATCCCGCGTGACGGAGGCAAAAGCCCGAAACTGGACAAGCTGATTTCGGAGCTCACAGTGATGCCAGAAATCCTTACAGAAAAATCAAGAATGGCTTTGATCCCGTTCACCGTTCCACGGATTGCCCTGGTGGAAACCAACATGCACGACATGGATGCCGGGTGGACACGCTTTATCTTTGACACTTATCAGGTTCCCTTTACTGTTGTTAAACCAGGGGACTTTGAGGAGAAGGATTTTGCCACTGATTTTGATGTGGTGGTTTTCCCGAGTAATAACAAGTCGATCCTGATGGAGGGACAATACCGCACCGAAAATGAAGTCTACCCAACCAGCTACCCACCTGAATTTACGAAAGGGATGGGCAAAAAGGGGATGGAACAGCTGATGTCATTTTTAGAACAAGGAGGCATCATTCTCTCATGGGGGCAATCCACTGAGTTGTTTACCGGACTTCTTTCCATGAAAAGCGGTGACACTACTGAATCGTTCCGGCTTCCGGTGCGAGATATTTCCAAATCGATCAAAAGTGCCGGTGTCTATTGTCCTGGTTCATTTGTCAGGATCGATCTCAAACAGGATCATCCGTTGACGTTGGGGATGCCCAAAAGCATCGGTGTCTTTTTCAGAGGTACTCCTGTCTTTGAAACGCAGTTGCCAAATTTTGACATGGACCGTCGGGTAATCGGAAAATTTCCGGAAGAGGGTATCCTGATGAGCGGCTTCTGTGAAAAACCAGAGAAGCTGGCTGACAAGAGTGTGATGGTATGGTTGCAGAAGGGGAAGGGGCAAATTGTTCTGTACGGGTTTAATCCACAGTTCAGGGCTTCGACGCAGGCGACATATAAACTTTTGTTTAACGGGCTATTGCTGGAGAAAATTAAATAGCCATAAGCCATAAGCCAAATGTTGAAAAAAGTTCAGAGAGTAATGTTTGAATTGAAGCCTGGGATCCCAAGACGGCATCTGCTACTCATTGCGGCAGCTGTGTGGTTTTTTGCCGGAGGGTTTCTGTTATTCAGGGGGATCAGGATGTTACCCGAAACGAACTACCTCTGGCTTAAGATCCCAATCGCAGTGGTTGCCGGTCTTCTGTTCTTCCACCTGCTTTTTCTGCACCTTTCACTGAAACATATCACCCGCATCCGGTCCCTGGAGATTCTTCGTCCGTGTATCTTCTCTTTCTTTGACTGGAAGAGTTATCTCCTCATGGCCATCATGATCACCTCTGGAATACTGGTTCGCAAAAGCGGCTTGATCGGCCAGGAATGGACCTACCTCTTTTTCATCACTATGTCCACACCATTGCTTCTCTCGGCAGTACGATTCATGAGGGCGTGGGGGAAGTATAGTGAAATTGTGAAATAGCGAAATGGCGAAATTATTGTCCGGTTTCTAATTTCAAATTTCCCTGTTATCCGGCATCTAGTATCCAGCATCCAGCATCCAGCCTTTTTTTTATACCTTTGTCTTTTAAAACAGAATCTATATGAATTATGATATTATCGTCATTGGTAGCGGTCCGGGTGGATATGTGGCTGCCATCAGGGCTGCTCAGCTTGGATTCAAAGTTGCCGTTGTGGAGCGCGCCGAACTCGGAGGCATTTGTCTCAACTGGGGATGCATCCCAACAAAAGCGCTTCTGAAAAGCGCCCAGGTGTTCAATTACCTGAAACATGCTTCGGATTATGGTATTACAGCCGGGGAATCTGTTCCCGATTTTGAATCCATTATGAAACGCAGTCGCGGTGTTGCCGATCAAATGAGCAAAGGCATCCAGTTTCTGCTCAAGAAAAACAAGGTGGATGTGCTGAAAGGAACGGGAAGGGTGAGACCTGGGAAGATTGTTACCGTAGAGGCGGGGCATGCTGGACAATCGGAAGAGCCATCTGAAGTCAAAGAATATACGGCAAAACACATCATCATCGCCACTGGTGCACGCTCCCGGGATTTTCCAAATTTCAAACAGGATGGCAAAAAAATTATCGGATACCGGGAAGCGATGAATCTGCCGAAGCAGCCGAAATCCATGGTTGTGATTGGTTCAGGAGCGATCGGCTCGGAGTTCGCATACTTCTATCATTCAATCGGGACCCAGGTGACACTGATTGAACTGTTGCCGAATGTGGTTCCACTTGAAGACGAAGAGGTTTCAAAAACGCTGGCCCGTGAGTTCAAAAAGGCAGGCATGTCAGTGATGACAGGCGCGAACGTAGAGTCTGTCGACACCAAAGGGAAACTTTGTAAAGTTACTGTCAAGACGAAAAAAGGTGACGAAGTGATTGAAGCTGAAGTGGTGCTAAGTGCCGTTGGAATTGCCACAAACATTGAAGGGATTGGTCTTGAAGAGGTCGGCATTAACACCGAGAAGGGGAAAGTGGCAGTAGATGATTTCTACAAAACCAATGTTGACGGGTATTATGCAATCGGCGACATCGTTCACGGTCCAGCTCTGGCTCATGTGGCATCCCATGAAGGGATCATCTGCGTGGAGAAGATTGCCGGTAAAAATGTTGAAGCCCTTGATTATGGTAATATCCCGGCCTGTACGTATACCAATCCCGAAATCGCCTCTGTTGGGATGACTGAACAGCAGGCGAAAAACGCCGGATACGAGATTCGTGTTGGAAAATTCCCCTTTACGGCTTCCGGGAAGGCAACAGCAGCAGGAAACCGCGAAGGGTTTGTTAAGGTGATCTTTGATGCCAAATATGGAGAGTGGCTTGGTGCGCATCTGATCGGCGACAACGTTACCGAGATGATTGCCGAGGTGGTGGTTGCCCGTAAACTGGAGACCACAGGAAAAGAGATCATCGAGGCTGTTCACCCCCACCCTACCATGTCGGAAGCGATTATGGAGGCTGTGGCGCAGGCTTACGGGGAGTGTGTGCACCTTTGATAAATTCGTGAATCAATATATCCAGGATCCATGATCTAGCATTTAGCGTTTATGGAAATAATCAAAACTCCACTGGAAGGCCTTCTTATCATTAAACCGGATGTGTTTGAGGATGAGCGGGGTTACTTCTTTGAGTCATACAACCAGGGAAAATTTCTGGCACACGGAATCGATGTGACCTTCATGCAGGATAATGAGTCAAAGTCGAAGCGGGGAGTTTTGCGTGGACTCCACTTCCAGAACCCTCCTTTTGCTCAGGGAAAGCTGGTTCGGGTGATGCGTGGTTCGGTATTGGATGTGGCGGTGGATATCCGAAAGGAATCACCTACATACGGAAAGTGGTCTTCCATCGTTCTATCAGGGCAGAACAAATGGATGTATTGGATCCCGACCGGGTTTGCGCACGGGTTCCTGACTCTTGAAGATGATACGATTTTTTTCTACAAGTGTACGAACATTTACAACAAAGAGTCGGAAGGAGCTATCCGGTGGAATGATCCCGACTTAAACATCGACTGGGGAATCAACGATCCGGTGGTCTCTCCGAAGGATGAGATTGCGCCGTTATTCAGGGGATTTGAAAGCAGGTTTTGATGGTGGAAAGTGGTGAGAGTGGTGAAAGTAGTGGACGTGGTGGGTTAATAAAAAGTGAAGAGGTGAAAAACAAGAGTTTATATTTTCTGTTAGCGGTTGTGATTGTCGGGGTGACAGGACTGTTCATTTTTGGCATTTCTGATAAGGAAGATTCGGATCGGGACTACCGGGGAGCGTTCAGGCGCAATTACATGATTTTTACCCCGGAACTTCCTGAAAAGGCAGATTTTGCAGGGGAGAAAGTTCCCCTGGATGACATTCTTGTAAGGGAGAGTTTCGACCGGGAGATTCTGGCTTTTACTTTTATGCACTCTACCACTCAGCAGATGTTCAAGCGGGCCCATCGTTATTTCCATATCATTGAGCCGATTCTGAAACGATATCAAGTTCCCGATGATTTCAAATTCCTCGCGATCGCCGAAAGTAACCTGGGCAATGCCACGTCGCCGGCCGGTGCCGAAGGTGTGTGGCAGTTTCTTACCTCTACCGGCCGGAAATATGGGCTGGAGATCAACAACGAGATTGATGAACGGTACAACCTAATTAAAGCAACGGAGGCTGCCTGCAAGTACCTGCTGGAGGCGCACGACTCCTTTGGCGACTGGACCCTGGCGGCCGCTTCCTACAACAGAGGGATGGGCGGAATGGAACGGGCCTTGAAAGACCAGAAAGTCAAGAGTTACTACGACCTTTACCTGAACGAGGAGACAGCCCGATATGTTTTCCGGATTCTGGCAGCCAAAGAGATCTACGAGAATCCGACAAAATATGGTTTCTACCTGAAAGATACAGATTTTTACCCTCCAATCACGACCTATACGATTGTGGTAGACTCTACTATCGAAAATCTTCCTGCTTTCGCAAAAAAACAAGGATTGACATACAGGATCATCCGGGAGTTCAATCCTTGGATCCATGGGTATTCACTTCCTAACAAGTCGCGGCGAACCTATATCCTGACCCTGCCTGAAAAAGATGCCTTGTCGGTTTCATCCTACATGAACAGGAAAGCGTCGGAGACTTTTTTTCACGACACCCTGAAAATTAACGAAATTCACTGACCCAGACTCACAAACCAGAATCGCTAAGCAAAGAAGGAAGAATACGGTGGAAGAGCAGCTTGAAATTTTAGGAGCCCGGGTTCACAACCTGAAAAACATCGATGTCTCCATTCCCCGAAACAAGCTGGTAGTGATCACCGGATTGAGTGGCAGTGGTAAATCTTCGCTTGCATTCGACACGGTTTATGCCGAAGGGCAGCGACGCTATATGGAGACTTTCTCAGCGTATGCCCGCCAATTCATCGGGAACCTGGAACGCCCAGATGTGGACAAGATCAACGGCCTGAGTCCGGTCATATCCATCGAACAGAAAGCAGCAAGCCGAAATCCACGCTCTACCGTTGGGACCATCACAGAGATTTACGATTTTCTACGCCTTCTTTTTGCGCGTGCCAGCGATGCGTACTCCTATAACACCGGGGAGAAGATGGTCCGTTACACAGAACAACAGATCGTGGAGTTGATCCTCGGAAACCATACAGGTGATGAGCTTTTAATTCTTGCACCGGTAGTGAAAGGGAGAAAAGGTCATTACCGGGAGCTCTTCGAACAAGTCCGCAAGCAGGGATTTCTCAAGGTTCGGATTGACGGTGAGATTCGGGAGATTACCCATGGCATGCAACTCGACCGGTACAAGATCCATGATATTGAGATCCTGATAGACCAGATCCTGGTGAAGAAGGAGTCGGAGAAGCGGTTGGCTCAATCGGTTACACTGGCTATGAAACATGGCAAAGATCAATTGATGACTGCCCTTACTGATACATCTGAAACACGTCATTACAGCCGGCTTCTGATGTGTCCTACAACCGGCATCTCCTATGATGAACCTGAGCCAAACACCTTTTCCTTCAATTCACCCTATGGCGCATGTCCGCATTGCAATGGCCTTGGAACGGTTTCGGAAATCGACCTCAAAAAAATCATTCCCGATAAAACAAAAAGCATTAAAAAAGGGGGGATCGTCCCTATCGGGGAGTACAAGAATAACTGGATCTTCAAGCAAGTAGAAGCAATTGGCGAAAAATATGGTTTTACCATCAACACTCCCATTTCTGAGATCCCCGAGCATGCCATCAATGTCATCCTTTACGGTTCCGAAGAGGTTTTCAAGGTAAAAAACGATTACCTGGGTATTACCTCCACATACTCCCTCAATTTTGAAGGAATCATAAGTTTTATCAACTCTCAACACGCCGAAGCCGCACCTGCCGGCATCATGAAGTGGGTAAGCAGCTTCATGAACAAGAAACCTTGTCCGGAGTGTCACGGCGCCCGTCTGAAAAATGAGTCGCTATGGTTTAAGGTCGGTGAAAAAAATATTTCCGAACTCTCTGAGATGGACCTGGTGAACCTTTTTACTTGGTTTGAGGGGCTCCATACCAGGCTCGATGACAGAAATAAGATCATCGCTTTCGAAATCATCCGGGAAATTCAAAACAGGATCAAATTTCTCCTGGATGTCGGCATTGGTTATTTAACGTTAAACCGCACTGCCAGAAGCCTTTCCGGTGGCGAGAGTCAGCGGATCAGACTAGCAACCCAGATCGGATCCCAGTTGGTAGGGGTGCTCTATATCCTTGATGAGCCGAGTATCGGCCTGCACCAGCACGATAACCTCAAACTGATTCATGCACTGCAAAGCCTCCGCGATACCGGCAACTCGGTGATTGTGGTGGAACACGACCAGGAGACCATTCTCCATGCCGATTATGTTGTGGACATCGGTCCTTACGCCGGTATTCATGGCGGAAGAATCGTAGCTCAGGGGACCCCGGAGGAGATCATGCAAACCGATCATCTCACCGGGAGATACCTCAGCGGCAAAATCAAGATCCAGGTCCCTGAGATCCGCAGAAAAGGTAATGGGAAGTTCCTAACCCTGAAGGGCGCTTCGGGGCATAACCTCAAACACGTCAACTTTCATCTTCCGCTGGGGAAACTGGTTTGTGTTACCGGACTCTCCGGCAGTGGGAAGTCCTCACTTATCAACGAAACCCTCTACCCTATCCTCAGTCAGCATTTCTTCAGGTCCGATCAAAAACCATTGTCCTACGAGTCGATCGAAGGAATTAAAAATATTGATAAAGTGATCGAGATCGATCAATCACCTATCGGCCGTACGCCACGATCGAACCCTGCAACCTATACCAAAGTTTTCGACGAGGTAAGGAAACTCTATACCAATCTGCCTGAATCGAAGATCCGCGGGTACAAGCCCGGGCGGTTCTCTTTCAATGTAAAAGGTGGTCGCTGCGAAACATGCAAAGGAGCTGGCTTGCGGGTGATCGAGATGAATTTCCTCCCCGATGTTTATGTCCTTTGTGAAACCTGCCAGGGCCGACGATACAACCGCGAAACCCTGGAGGTCCGTTTCAAAGGGAAATCAATCAACGACGTCCTCAACATGACCATCAACCAGGCAGTGGAGTTTTTTGATGCAATTCCGATGATTGTTAAGAAGATCGAAACGCTGCAGGAGGTGGGGTTAGGATATATCACACTGGGACAACAATCCACCACCCTTTCAGGCGGAGAGGCCCAACGCGTTAAACTGGCTACAGAACTCTCTAAAACCGATACCGGGAACACGCTGTATATTCTCGATGAACCTACAACAGGGCTTCATTTCGAAGATGTGAAGGTTTTACTCTGCGTACTGAACAAGTTGGTGTCTAAAGGGAATTCAGTGCTGGTGATTGAACACAACATGGAGGTGATCAAAGTTTCAGACCACATTGTGGACCTTGGATTGGAAGGGGGTGAACGCGGTGGTGAGATCATTGCCGAAGGAACGCCGGAAGAAGTTGCTGCAACTGGAAAGGGATATACGGCGCTACACCTGAAGGCTTACCTGGAAACTAACTGATACGAGATACGGGATGACGGTTATCAGATTCCCGATGCCGGATGCCGCATATTATTGTGCCAGAAAAGTTGACCCAAGTGGTGAAGAGTTCCAGGTTCCGGGCTTCAAGGTTGTTTCAATTGGAATGCAGCCATCTCTTCGCTGTTGCGCACCAGCAGGACATCGCCGGCAAGGGCAGGATGGTTCCAGGTTCTTCCTTCGATTGCCTTTATCTTTCCTAGTTCTGTGAACTTATCCGGCGCTGCTTTAACCAATGCAATATCTCCTTTTTCGGTAAGAATCAGGACCAAACCCTGGTCGGCCAGCAAGATGTTCCATCCACGGTAACGATCTCCTTTCCACATGCGTTTTCCGTCATGCAGGTCAATACACGTGAGGTATGGACCGTTATAACCATATGTGTACCCATTGTGGATCACCTGGTCATTGAAATCCACCTTCATGGCGGATGATGTCCAACGATCCATCATGGAATATCTCCCTCCATTCAGCGACACAGATATCCGTCGTATATCATTATATTCCTTGCAGAGTAACAAATCGCCGCCCTCAATCAACGCTGGCTGCAGGATACGGTCTTCAACCGGCCAGGGGTATTCCCAAAGTATTTTTCCAGATGCCGGCTCGATGCTGATGGCACCGGCCTGACTCATCAAAACTACCTGTGGAATTCCCTCAATTGTGAACAACTGAGGGGAACTATAGCCAAAGCCGCCATCGGGTCCAAACCATCGCGGTTCGCCGGATTTCAGGTCATAGGCGGCCAGCTTCCCAACAATACCTATGATTACCAGGCTGTCCACCACCAGCGGGGAACTCGTATATCCCCATCCCGAAGGTTGGGTCTCACAATCTGCTGCCGCATTCCTGGACCAGATCAATGAGCCATCTGTAGCATCCAGGGCGTTCAGGATGCCAGTACCTCCCATTGTGTAAACTCTTCCGTAGTGCAGGGTCGGGGTGGCTCGCGGACCTGCACCTGCATGGGAATCCCAGAAACGGGTACTATCACTATGTATCCATACCGGTTCGCCTGTACTTAGTTTGTAACAGGTCACACACTCTTGTTCGCCCCGCTGCTCCTGGGTAAAGAAATAATTACCACTTACAGAGAATGAAGAGCATCCGGGTCCGACTGCCCGACGCCAAACCTCTTTGGGAGGAGAGAGAGTCCAGTCTGTCGCTATCTTCAGTCCCTTGACGACACCATCCCGATTTGGTCCTCGAAAGCCTGGCCATTCAGAAACCGAATCAAGGATTACAGAAGTTTTTTCCACCCCCAGAAATCCGTTTCTCTCGTGGCTGATGAGTCTCTCCTCGGAAGTCTGCGACCATCTCCACATAAGATCCGGACTAAATTCCCCTGTGATGCCATTATTCCTCAGAAGAATCCATACTCCGGATGCCAGCACGATGGATACAATCATGCTCCAACGGCGAACATGGGTGCTTAGGCTACTTGTTATTGTAGCCCAAAGAACGAACACAATACTGATCACAGGAACCCATAGAATGGTGAACATCATCCCCTGTCCGCCCTGTGCAATGGATTCATGCAGAAAGAGAGAGGCGGCAATCGGAGTTAAAATAAATAGAAGTGGCCCAAACCATCGTTCAAACACGGGTGCGCGGCTGAAGAAAACCCACCACACGATCACTGCAATTCCGCATCCAAAACTGCCGAAGATACCAAGAATAAGAAGCTCTGGAAAAACTGCCGGAAGAATGTACCGGAGAAGTAAAATCAGGAGGGCAATGACAATGCCGGGCCACACTCGCAGAGGTCTCTTCAGGTTTTGCCCGAATACTTGCTCGTTATTCGTTTTTGAAGACATTGTTAATGGATATGGATCAGATTTTTATAGGTTCAGTATCATCTACAAACATACAGAATGACATTCAAAATAACAAAAGTAAACATATGTATTATAAAGTGTTGTAACTTTGGCTTTATCTGATACACAGGATTCAGCCATCTTGTGAAATAGTTTAAACACATGGATGATTTATGGTATGAGGAATACTGAAAATAACATAAAACGACTGGCTATTTGGCTAGGCATCTTACAACTATTTATTGGCATCGGAGCAATTCCTGCAGGTTTGGCAATGATCATAGATCCAAGTGGCAGCTTACTCACAATGCCATTAGAAATGCTTGCCAAATCACCATTCTCTGATTTTCTTATCCCCGGAATATTACTATTGCTGATCAACGGGATCGGGAGTTTTATTGGCGTGACAGCATCCTTCCTCAGGAGTAAGTCTGCTGGTGATATTGCAATTGGGTTGGGAGTATTTTTAATTGGCTGGATCCTTGCACAAATAGTGTGGATGGAAATTCACTGGCTGCACATCATATATATCATTTTGGGTACTGTTGAATTAATTTTGGGATTAGTACTACGAAAAAAGATGCAATAAAAGAAAATCTGGAGTCGATCGCCACCTAATGAAATCCGGACGGGTTGTAAGCTGTTTTTCAGAAGTTTTGCAGCCATCTTCCAATATATAGTGCACTCTTCACCATTTTATTATCTTTGTCTTTCCTAAAAAATCACTGCCATGAACATCGATGAAATTGAAATGCTGAAGAGTAAATTTGAAGAAAAAACATGGTCGGAAACCATCAGTTACGACACCTGGGAGATCCTTAAGGTGATGTCGGAGATGGTGGAAGGGTTTGAAAAGCTGACCCGGATCGGTCCGTGTGTCTCTATTTTCGGTTCTGCGCGTACCCTGGATAATCACAAATATTACAAACTCACTGAGGAAGTTGCCTACCTGTTCACCAAGAACGGTTACGGAATCATTACCGGAGGGGGGCGTGGGATTATGGAGGCTGCGAACAAAGGAGCACATTTTGCCGGCGGAAAATCTGTTGGGTTGAACATTGACCTTCCTTTCGAACAGAAGCCGAATCCTTTTATCGACAGCAATAAACTCATCACATTTGATTACTTCTTCGTTCGGAAAACGATGTTCATGAAATATTCCATGGGTTTCATCTGTTTGCCCGGAGGCTTCGGAACCCTTGATGAAATGACTGAAGCCATCACCCTCATTCAAACCAAGAAACTGGCTCCATTCCCTATAATCCTCATGGTAAAGGATTACTGGCAAGGTTTTGTGGATTGGATGAAAGAAGTGCTTTTAAAGTCCAATAATATCTCGCCGGAAGATCTCAACCTGTTTATCATGGTAGATACGGCAGCAGAAGCCGTAGCAGCCATCAATGAGTTCTACCAGAAATATGCCCTCAAACCAAACTTTTAACTACCTTTGCAGGTTCTAAAACCTCTTCATGCCCAGAAAGAAAACGGAATCCAAACCCAATTCTGAACCGATCGTTCAGGCGATCATTAAAGGGATGCTTGATAAAAAAGCTAAAGACCCGGTTGTGTTGAGATTCTCCAAGGTGAATGCAGCTGTTTGTGATGCTTTTGTGATTTGTCACGGTACTTCACGAACACAAATTGAAGCCATTGCTGAAGCTGTAGTAGTAGAAGTAAAGAAAGAGTGTGATGAGTCACCCTGGCAAAAAGAGGGATTTGAAAATGCGGAATGGATTTTGATCGACTACTTCAGTGTGGTTGTTCATATCTTCCAGGATACCCGCAGAAACTTCTATAACCTTGAACAGTTGTGGGGTGACGCGAAGATTGAGAAGATCAAATCACCCTGACAAAGAGGGTTTTCAACGTATGATAGTAAGACAGAATGGCAGACAAAGAAAAAGATACTAAAAATAAGGGCGGATTTCCTCCCAACCTTACTCCAGGGAAAAAGGGGAAACCAAAATTCAGTTTTTACTGGATCTACGCGATCCTGGCGATCGTGTTCATTGGCATTCAATATTTCAATTATACCAGCCCGGTGAAAGAGACCACCTGGCCACGGCTGGAAGAGATGCTGAGGAAACAGGACGTTGAGAAAATTGTAGTTGTCAACAACGAAAAAGCTGAGATTTTCATCAAGAAAGAAAAACTAGAGACCGATACTGCCTACGAAGAATTCAATAAAAAAGGATTTGGGAGTTCTGCTCAGAATTCACAATATTACTACCAGATCGGATCAGTAGAGATTTTCAATACCCTCCTTAAAGACACCCGCGACACTCTCTTATCAAGGATGTCACGCGATGGCGCATCCGTTTATGAGCTCCAGGATTTTACCAAGCAATTTCCATATCCGCCTTCGAATGACACCCGTAAAGATGTGTTCGGAGATATCCTGGGTTATATCATTCCGATCGCGATCCTGATTGGCGCCTGGTTTTTAATCATGCGTTTTATGAGTCGTGGCGGTGGTGGCGGTGGAGGGCAGATCTTCAACATTGGAAAATCAAAAGCACAGCTGTTTGATAAGGATACAAGCGTAAATGTTACGTTCAATGATGTTGCCGGTCTGGAAGAGGCGAAAGTAGAGGTGATGGAGATCGTAGATTTTCTCAAGAACCCTGGGAAATATACCCAGCTTGGTGGTAAGATCCCTAAAGGGGCTCTCCTTGTAGGACCTCCGGGGACGGGAAAAACCCTGTTGGCCAAAGCTGTTGCCGGTGAAGCAAAAGTCCCATTCTTTTCCATCTCCGGATCTGATTTCGTAGAAATGTTAGTAGGTGTGGGTGCATCCCGTGTTCGTGATCTCTTCCGTCAGGCCAAAGAGAAAGCTCCCTGTATCATCTTTATCGACGAGATTGATGCGGTTGGCAGGGCCCGCGGCCGGAACCAAATGACCGGCGCCAATGATGAACGCGAGAATACGCTGAATCAACTGTTGACCGAGATGGATGGTTTTGCAACAAATGCCGGTGTAATCATCCTGGCTGCGACCAACCGGGCTGATGTCCTTGACCGTGCCCTCATGCGCGCAGGACGCTTCGATCGTCAGATCTATATTGAACTTCCCGATCTGGATGAGCGGAAGGCAATTTTCAAGGTACACCTGAAACCATTGAAACTGGACGTTGAGGTGGATGTCGATTTCCTGGCTCGGCAGACTCCCGGTTTTTCCGGAGCCGATATTGCCAATGTATGCAATGAATCGGCCCTGATTGCTGCACGAAAAGAGAAGAAAAGTATTCAGAAACAGGACTTCATGGATGCCATCGACCGAATTATCGGGGGATTGGAAAAAAGAAGCAAGATTATCTCTCCACATGAAAAGAAGGTGATTGCTTACCACGAATCCGGTCATGCTGCCATTAGTTGGCTGTTGGAACATGCCCATCCGCTGGTGAAGGTGACCATCGTTCCACGTGGGAAAGCCCTGGGAGCCGCCTGGTACCTTCCGGAGGAGCGTCAACTTACCACATTCGAACAGATGTTCGATGAGATTACCGCCGCCGTTGGAGGAAGAGCTTCGGAAGAGATTTTCTTTGGGAAGGTCTCTACTGGCGCATTGAACGATCTTGAAAAGGTGACCAAACAGGCTTATTCGATGGTGGTTTACTTTGGGTTGAATAAGGAAATTGGCAATATCAGTTACTATGACTCTTCCGGGCAATCGGAATACTCATTCCACAAACCTTATTCGGAGAAGACATCGGAGGTGATCGACCAGGAAATCAAGAAGATCGTGGAATCGGCATATTTACGGGCAAAGAAACTCATTACAGAACACAAGGCACAACTTGAACAACTTGCCGCACTTTTGCTTGAGAAAGAGGTGATCTTCAGGGAGGACCTGGAGCATGTATTTGGCAAACGCCCATTCGACAAAGAGGATGAGAAGCTCCTGCCAGTCACCACAACTGCTGACGAAAAACCATCCCTCGAACCACCTCAGTAATAAAGTCACCCTCTGCCATGGAAGAGAGCACATCACGGGAGAAGATTCTGAAAAAGATCCGTAATGCATTAATCGAGAAGAATGATCCTCCATATCCCATCCTGGATCAGGATTCAGATGTATTTCCTGAGATAACTGAATCTCTGGATGTGGTATTTGCCCAGGCGTTGGTTAGTATGGCAGGCAAATTTGTTTACGCGGAGAGTGAAGATGAATTCATGGGTGTTTTAAAATCCTTTATCCTGGAAAAAGACTGGCCTCTGCTCTATTGTCTGGACCCCCTTCTCCATAGCAGACTAAAGCAGGCTGGAATCCCATTTGAATCAGACCCTGCGAAGATCACGGAAGCGCGGATCGGCATCACACGGTGCGAATCCCTGATAGCCAGGTTCGGCAGCGTTATGGTTTCATCCCGTCTCAATCCCGGGCGAAAGGTTATTGGTTTCCCTGAAATCCATGTCGTTGTTGGATTTACTTCACAACTTGTACCCGACCTGAAGGAGGCATATAAATTGATCCGAAAAAAGTACGGGGTTGATTTCCCCTCAATGGTCTCTGTTATCACTGGGCCAAGCAGAACAGCTGATATCGAAAAAACACTGGTTATGGGGGCTCACGGACCCAGGGAGTTATATGTATTCCTGATTGAAGACTCTTCCAATGGAACAGTCTGACAAGGACAAAGAGCGTTGGGAGTGTTTGTTTGGCTCCAAATTTCTGTATAAAGCTGAAATACTTAAATCATTACTTGAAGAGAACGATATTCCTGCCGTGATCATCAATAAGCAGGACTCGGCATATCTCTTCGGTGATATTGAAGTATATATAAAACCGGATGATATGATAAAGGGGAAGCATATCCTTAAACTGTTCGTGGAAGATGAATAATTTTTGGGCAAGAACCATTACCGGACTTTCCATGGTTTTTCTCCTGCTTGCAGCCATGGCTCTCAATTACTGGCTTCTGGCAGCACTCTTTTTGCTTGTCACAATTTTCGGATTGTGGGAGTTCTATTCCATCTTCACCTCAGAGAAAATCAATCCGCAACGGATCTTCGGAACTATTGCCGGGAGCTTGTTTTACACATCTGTTGTCGTTGCATTCCGGATCGATTTCCCGGAGTTGGGTTTGAACCCTCTGGTTATCCCCATACTCCTCTCAGTTCCTCTATTGTTTCTGCCTTTTGTTTTCGAGATTTACCGCAAACAACCACAGCCTCTGATCAATATTGCGCTTACGATTACAGGCATCCTATACATTGCCGTCCCTCTTGCCTTATTGAACCTGTTGAATGGAGAGAATGCCTTACGCGTCTTGAAGTTTCCAGTAATTCTTACGGGCTTCTTTCTCATAACATGGTTTTACGACACCGGAGCATACCTCTATGGGAAACAGTTTGGTACCCATAAATTTTTTGAGCGGATCTCTCCCAAAAAAACATGGGAAGGGACTATAGCAGGCGCTGTTGTGGCAATCATTACCTCCGTCGGCCTGCATTTTCTGGCACCGGGAATAGCTCTTCCCGACTGGATTTCCATTGCTTTTCTGATTATTCTATTTGGGACTTTCGGTGATCTTATCGAATCGTTATTCAAACGCAGCATGAATATCAAAGATTCCGGGACTATCCTTCCAGGGCATGGAGGCATACTGGATCGTTTTGATACCATGTTTATCTCAGTTCCTTTTGTATTTTTGTACATCACTTTACGACACCTTATTTAATCCCATGACCATACACCGCGAAGGATATAAAACCATTTTCATTGCCTTCCTTTTTGTAGCTGTAGTGTTATTGACACTAAACCATATCTTTCCTGACCAAACGTGGTTCCATGTTTTCCTGTATGCACTTGGATTGTGGTTCTTTATTATGATTGTTCGCTTCTTCCGGTCGCCAAAACGGGCGTTAAAAGGTGGAAAGAACCTGATTGTTTCACCAGCCGACGGAAAAGTTGTTGTGATAGAACGGACAGTTGAACCGGAGTATTTCAAGGAAGAGCGTATCCAGGTATCGATATTTATGTCGGCCAACAACGTGCATGTCAACTGGTTTCCTCTTTCCGGAGATATTACATATTATCATTATCATCCGGGGAAGCACATGGTGGCATTTAATCCGAAATCATCACTGGAGAATGAGCGAACCACTACTGTGATAAAAACTGACAACGGGAAGGAGATCCTGATCCGGCAGATTGCCGGAGCTGTTGCACGACGTGTGAAGTGCTACCCGGTTGTGGGAGAACCTGTTGTTCAGGGCGATGAACTGGGGTTTATTAAATTCGGTTCCCGCGTTGACTTGCTTCTACCCGTCGATACTCAAATCGACATCAAGATTGGGCAGAAAGTGATTGGCAAACAAACAGTGATCGGTCAGTTTTCCTGAAACTCGGGCCCTCAACCATCTATCGCCCTTCCAAGAAAGAGGTTGAGGGGATGCATTCCCTGAAAAATGTTTACTATTGACTGAGGAAACCCTGTCTCTGTAAGTTGCTTGTCTGACAACGGGTAGGAAATAGTGAAGTGCCTGTTTTTCAATATGTTGATATCTGGAAAATCGGCCGGGAAATCTTTCGGAGGTCTCTTTAGCCGGTCCATCTCATCGATCCCTTTCACAAATTTCACCAGCTCTTTTGATTCCAGAATGGATTTAAACTCGGCAATGTTATAATAGATCTCCTGTCGTATTTTTTTCAATGTCGCGGGATCAGGCATATAGACCCCTGCTGCGAGAAATGACTCACCGGGTTGGACATGTATATAATACCCGGGGCCGAAACTTTTCCGGCCTGAACTTGTAATCCAGGACCCGAAATTTGTTTTATAGGGTGATTTTTCCTTTGAGAATCGAATATCCCGGAAAATTCTGAACAGACACTCTTTGGCTGTAATAAACTTTACAGAAGAGTCGAACCCGGCTATTCCAGGAATGACCGTATTCACAAGCTTCTCTACTTCCAGCTTCGCTTCATCATACCACCCTTTATTGGCGTGAAACCATTCTCGGTTGTTATTCTGTTTTAACTCTTTCAGGAACGATACTACGAGGTCTGTCATCTGAAGATTCTTTGATACAAAGTTACCCGTTAATAAAAAAGAAAAAAAAATTTAAACGACATATAACCTTTTCTTCATTTTCCTGATTAATGGAAAAGAAAAATCATGAAGTGGATTTCAATATGGCTGTTGGTTTTTTCTCAGGCTATCTGCGTTTACGGAACAGGGAACGGGTATCTCCCCGGAGGGCGTATGGCCGGGCTGGGAAAGGCTTCAGTGGCTTTACCAGGTTTATGGTCGGTATTTAACAACCAGGCAGGCCTTGCCTGGGATGTTGGGTGGCAAGCAGGCATTTTTGCAGAGAACAGATTCCTGATGAAGGAGATCTGTTATGAAGCAGCTGGACTCACCTGGTCGGGGCGCCCCGGAGCGTTCGGGCTGGCACTCTCCTATTATGGGTTCTCCCTGTACAATGAGTTCAAAGCCGGCTTCAGTTATGCCCGAAAGTTTGGGAAGCGATTCAGTATTGGAGTTCAGATCAATTACTTAAGCGTGCAAATAGCAGAAGACTATGGTTCCAAAGGAACGGTTTCTTGTGAGATTGGATTTATGTACAGACCAGATCAGCACTGGACAGTAGGCATGCAGGTTTGCAACCCTGTTCCTTTAAAGCTTTCCGATCATCCGGAAGAGCGTTTGCCGACTCTTTTCAGGTTGGGCGCCGGATATGACATCTCCGGCAGGGTATTGATTCTTGTGGAGGGAGAGAAAGATCTGGAGAATCCGCTTTCCGGGCGAATAGGTATGGAGGTTCGTTTGGCCAGATCGGTTTATGGGCGGATTGGCATCATTACCGGACCATTCATGGTAACCGGGGGCGTTGGATTTTCACTTGGGAAGCTGCAGGTGGATATTGCCACAGGGTACCATATGACGCTAGGTTTTTCTCCGGCGATTTCAATTGACTATTCATTTGATCAATTAAGAGATGCCACTATACCACCAAAACACCTGTGAAACATCAATCGAACTTGCCAGAATTGCTCTTATTGGAAAGCAGGTTTTGATGAGATTGATGGTTTTTTTTATCGGGGTTTTTCCGATATTTCCAATCCTGGTTTATGCCCAATCGGAGATCCCTGAAAATATTGAGGAGTTGATGGTAGATTTTGCCGAGACTTCCAACATGGAACCCAATGAAGAGGAGGTCATAGCCTATCAAACCCTGGGAAAGAAGATCAACATCAACCGCTTAAATGCGGGTGACCTAACCCGTATTCCTTTTCTTACTTCATTGCAAATAAACAATCTGACGGAATATGTGATCCAATATGGAGAAGTTTTCTCCCTTTATGAACTTCAGGCTGTGGAGGGGTTTGATTCCGTCACGATCATGAAATTGCATTCTTATATCGAGATTGGTGATCCACCGCCCCGGGTTCGTTTAACACCTGTTAACCTTATCCGTGAAGGACGGCATGATTTAGTTCTTCGGTACCAGCAGGTATTGCAACAACAGGCAGGTTACCATGTTGCGGACTCGATTGTGGCCGGGGGACAGGGAACCTTCTATATCGGTTCGCCACAACGATATTATTTCAGGTACAGGTATAATTTCTTTGACCGGGTTGTAATCGGATTCTCCGGAGATAAAGACGCAGGAGAGGAGTTTTTTCAGGGGAGCCAACCGAACGGTATGGATTTTTACAGCGGGTTTGTTGTCATAAGGAACCTAAAATGGGTGAAACAAGTCGTGGCTGGAAATTTCAGGGCTTCATTCGGACAAAGGCTAACTTTTGGAGGAAGTTCGTTCGGATCGTCGGTAGGCTTCGGAAGCACGATGATTTACAATGCAGGATTTTCCCCTTCTCAGTCGGTTTGCGAATACGGACAACTGCGGGGGGTGGCTGTTACCCTTTCTACCGGACCATTGGAATGGTCAGGCTTTTTATCCATAACGCGAAGGGATGCATCAATCTATCTGGCTGATACTGCAGATAGAGGCAGCTTCTTTTTCAACTCTTTTACCGAGACCGGATACCATCGAACAGCGACAGAAATAGCCCGAAAAAATCAGGTTAAAGAACAGCTTTACGGAGGCCATGTAAGCTACCGTGGCAAATTTTTCCTGGTTGGGCTTACGGGCTACGTTGGCAGCTGGAGTGGATCTCTCCAACCAAACCAAGAGGTGTACCGGCAATTCATGCTGGAGGGAAGTAAATTTGGCGGGTTGGGAATTGATGGTCGCTGCAGGATCGGGTTTGTTCAACTATTTGGGGAGTATAGTCTAAGCTTAAACGGTGGACTAGCCTGGATGGCAGGAGCCTCTATAGTCCCTGTTTCTGGGGTGGATCTTTTGCTGATCTGCAGGAGTTACCAGCCTCAGTTCCAGAATCCATACGCCACAGCTATCTCGCAGAACAGCATGAGTGCCAATGAACGGGGATGCTATCTCAGGCTGCAAACCCAGGCTATCCCAAAAACAATAATCAGCGGGTATATAGACCTTTTCAGGTTCCCATGGTTACGTTATCAGGTAAACAGCCCTTCTGACGGGATTGAGATCGGTTTGCATGCCCGTTATCAACTCAATACATACTTCTCCGTTGCATTACGCTATTGTTTCAAGGCTGGTGTTCGGAATAACTCCTTGTTTGACGATGGGATGATTCCTTCCGTGGCAGAAGAGAGGAAGAATGACCTGAAATTGGAGTGTAGCATCTCCCCAATCCCGGTCCTGACACTGAGGAGTTGTATCGCTTTAAGGAGTTACCAAAGTGAAAACCTTCAACGAGAGATGGGATACCTTGGAAGCCAGGAAATTGCTTATACGGGGGTGAGAATCATTCATGCAATAAGGATGAAGTACACGCTCTTCGACATTCCCTTTTACAATGCCAGAATTTATATGTACGAGCCAGACCTTCTTTACAGTTTTTCAGCCCCGGCATGTTATGGAAGGGGAATTCGATGTGTTTTGCTGGTTCAGGCAGGATTAAGCCGGAAAATCGATATCTGGGGATATTTTGGTGTGCTGAAATATTTCGACAGAATGACAATAGGAACCGATTTAGAAGAGATCGACGGAAGTTTTAGATCGGAAGTTAAGGTGCAAGTGAGGGTTAGATTGTGAGGGGATGAGGGAAAAGGGACGAGGGATGAGAAAAAAAGAGGCTGTTGGTCAGACAGCCTCAGGGGGATCAGTACAAACAGCATTATTCGGTTTTATGATCTTTTTCTTCCATTTTATTCAGCTTATCCATGCCATGGATCTTCATTTTGCTGGAGAGTTTGGATACAGTTGACATATCAATTCGGCCGACCAGGCTCAGAACTGTGACTTCACCTTCTTCTTCAGCCAGCATCACCAGTTCCTGAATTTTTCCTTTGTCATCCTGTTTTGTAAGGAACCTGATATTGTTCCCTTTCTCCTTAATCACCATCAACTCGGCGTAACTTCCAGATGGGAAAAGTGCATCGAATTCCTTGTACAATGCTTTGGCCTTTTCAGGATTCTCATTATTTTCATATGTAATTACTTTCAGCCCATCGAGCTGCTCCATCATCTTCTGAACGTCCTGAAGGTCTTCAGTGTCTTCTCCCTGGATATCCATTTTCATGATCATTTGGAAAAGTTCTTTAGAGACATTGACAGAGGTAAATCCATCTTCACCTGCATATTTAGTATAGACTTTTTCAACCGGACTCTGGTATTGAGCCATACTCATCAATGGCGTCAGAATGAAAATGAGTAATACTGTTTTAATTGAGTTTGCTTTCATAGGATTTGGGATTTTATGGACGGTTATTTTAGGGCTCGTCCTGGGTTTAACATGATTGGTTGATAATTATCCAGTTGATTAAATTTATTTATTTCATTGAGACCAGTCTGGAAATTTTGCAGTTGAAGGGTCTTGTTGTAACCGGTACTAAATGAATCGAGGTGTTGCATCTTGCTGAGCCCCGTATTGAATGTAGTACTTACCAGATAGAGAGCATTTCTGGCTTCCACGTATGCGAGTTGTGGATCGGTGATTGTTCCGTAAGGTTGTGCCGGGAAAAATACGCCCAACTTGAAAACGGTGACCAATCCGGCAATGAGGATAATGCTGGCTGCCAGTGAGAGTGACCATGCCAACTTTCTTCCTGAGGGAGGGAGTGATACAACCCGGCCAACTCCGATAACTTCCTGAAGGGTGGATTCAAACTCGTTTGATACGGTTGTTTTTGTCTCGACCGAAAAGAATCCGAAGACCGGTTTATGTTCCAGAAGATGAGCTGGAATTGAATCTCCCTGAAAATACTCCTTCAAAAGATGCTCTTCTCTGAGGGATGTCTCTCCCTCATAATACTTAGCCACTAAGGCTTCAATTTCTTTGGTAGTCATATACTTTTGATGTTGTAATCAGTTCACGAATGCGTTTCCTGGCTCTTGAAAGGTTTACACGGATTGCATTTTCATTCATTTCCAATATTTCTGCAATTGACTCAAAATCATATCCTTCAATGTCTCTGAGCTGAAGGATCATCTGTTGTTGCTGAGGCAGTGATTTCATGGCTCGTCGAACCATCAGGATCTCCTCAGAGTAATCATTTTTCTGTTCTTCAGGAAGGTTCTCAAGAAACTGCCGATGATCATCGATCGGATCAACAGGATACCGTTTGGACTTAATTTTATCCAGGCACATATTTTTGGTGGTGATCATTGCCAGTGCTTCAACGCTTCTGTATTCATCAAGTTTCTCTCTCCGGTTCCACAATTTGATAAAAACCTCCTGAACAATATCCTCAGCTTCTTCGGTATGTTCAAGATACCTTTTGGCGAATCTGAAGAGTTTATTCTTCAGGGGTACAACTTTGCATGTAAATTCCTGGAGATTCATGTGATGTGGAGACGATAATCAAAAACAAATATTACAAAAGAAGATAAATTTACCTAAAAATCTACCAACGAGAGGGTCAACCTTTGCCGGTATCCAAATTTGTTTATTTTTGCATAGCCCTTTACAAAATTCAATAAAGTATTCACAAACACCAGAATTATTATGTTTAAAGGACATCCAAAAGGACTTTACGTAGCCTTCTTCTCCAACATGGGCGAACGTTTCGGTTTCTACACCATGATGGCGATCCTGGTATTATTTTTACAGGCGAAATTCGGACTTCCTGCCGATGACGCAGGAATCATCTACTCTATTTTCTATTTTTCGATTTATGCCCTTGCGCTATTAGGAGGATTCATTGCAGACAGGACTCAGAACTACAAGGGGACCATTATGGTTGGTCAGATTGTGATGTTCATGGGATATGCATTGCTATTTGTTCCTGGAATGGGCATCGTTTTCACCCTCGTTGGCTTATTCACCATTGCCTTTGGTAACGGTTTATTCAAAGGCAACCTGCAGGCATTGGTGGGCCAGATGTATGATAACGAGAAATATGGCAAACTAAGGGATTCTGCTTTCAGTGTGTTTTATATGGGTATCAATATTGGTGCATTTTTTGCTCCCAGTGCAGCCAGGGGAATCCGTACCTGGTGGCTCACTACCAATGGTTACGGGTATGATCCGGATCTCCCCTCTCTCTGTCACCGGCTAATTGACGGTAAACTTACCGAAACAGGGACTCTTCAGACATTGGCAGACAAAGTAACTCTTTCGGGTCAAACTGTGACAGACCTTTCGCAGTTTGCTCATGATTATATCCAGGTATTCTCCACAGGATACAACTATGCTTTCGGTATTGCAGCTGTTGCGATGGTGATCTCTCTGCTTATCTATATTGGATTCAAAAAACATTTGCCCGACCGGAAGAAGATGGTACAGCAGGATGCTTCTATCATCCAGATGCCCTGGGCACAGGAGAAGAAACGCCTCATTGCTCTGGGCCTGGTATTTTTGGTCGTTATATTCTTCTGGATGTCATTCCACCAAAATGGACTCACCCTGACGCTGTTTGCAAGAGATTATACAGATAAAGAAGTTAATCCGATTACATTTATTTTCTTCTATTTACCGGCATTGCTCTCATTGATCGGTATTATCATTGGTATCGTGATGCTTGTACGAAAGCACATGAAAGTAATCATGCGGGTTGTCGGAGCCGCGCTTATTGTAGCATGTGGTTTCCTCCTCTGGTATTTTTATAGTGGATTTGGTCCTGAAAATACGATTGAGCCTGAAACCTTCCAACAATTCAACCCTATACTTATTGTATTCCTTACCCCGGTCGTTGTTGGTATTTTCGCATGGCAGCGCAAGCGGAACAGGGAGCCCTCTACGCCAAGAAAGATCGGCACAGGTATGATCCTGGCAGCCGTTGGTTTTATCCTGATGATATTTGCCTCCTATAGCCTGGTATCACCGATTGATCTGGCAGGGAATCCTTCACCTGACCGCGTCTCTCCTTACTGGCTGATGGGGACCTATTTCATTCTGACGGTTGCTGAGTTGTACCTGAGTCCTATGGGTCTCTCATTCGTTTCGAAGGTCTCTCCACCCCGATTCCAGGGACTTATGCAGGGAGGTTGGCTTGCAGCCACAGCCCTTGGGAATGCGTTGCTGTTTGTTGGCAGTTCCCTCTGGGTGAGACTGGAAGTTTGGCAGGTATGGTCGGTATTTGTAGTTTGCTGCCTGTTATCCGCCGCGTTTATCTTCTCCATTATGAAGAGACTGGAAGCTGCGACAAAGTAATCTGCCAACTATACAGAAAACGGCATTGGGATAACCTGTGCCGTTTTTTTTTTACCTTTAGAGATTGTTGAAATGATGAAACTCAAAATTCATAATTCGTAATTGTATCCCTGGGGTCATAACCGGCGATTCAACTCCTACACGGAGTATATCCGCAATACCTTTGGAGGAAGGGTTCAGAAGGTTGTGGTGGATGCAGGGTTTACCTGTCCGAACCGTGATGGAAGCAAAGGCACCGGAGGCTGTACTTATTGCAATAACGATGCATTCAATCCCTCCTATTGCAACCCGATAGAGCCGATCCATGCCCAGATTTCAAAAGGAATCGATTTCCACTCGGTGCGCTACCGTAGGGCATCCCGGTTCCTGGTTTATTTTCAGCCCTATAGCAACACCTATGCTCCGTTGTCCCTCCTGAAGAAACTTTATTCAGAGGCATTGTCATTTCCGGATGTAGCTGGACTTGTAATCGGCACCAGACCTGATTGTGTGGATGAAGAGAAGCTTCAGTATCTCGCCGAATTATCTCAGCATACTTTTATTCAGGTAGAATATGGCCTGGAGTCATGCTACAACAAGACTCTAGACCGGATAAACAGAGGTCACAGCTTTGAGCTTAGCCATGCGATCATCCAGCGATCCCACGACCTGGGTATCCGCACCGGGGCCCACTTTATTTTCGGCTTGCCCGGTGAGAGTCTTGAAGAGATGATGAGGGAGGCTGAGATCATTTCAGGGATGCCGATCGATACAGTTAAGTTTCACCAGCTTCAGGTGGTTAAAGGAACGAAAATGGAACTGGAGTATATGGCAGATCCATCAGCATTTCATCAATTTAGTTTGGAAGAGTATATCGACTTTATCATCCGTTTCCTTGAAAGACTTTCACCATCCATTGTTGTTGAACGTTTTGCAGGGGAGGTTCCGCCGCAATTGCTCCATCATTTGAGCTGGGACCTGATCCGCTATGATGAGGTTCTCAAGAGAATCGAAAAGGAGTTAGAGAGAAGGGATACGTACCAGGGATCTAGGATCAAGCATCCAGTAACTTTTTGATGATATCTTCAACCGAGATTCCCTCCGCTTCAGCTTTGTAGTTTCGGACAATGCGATGACGAAGGACTGCAGTAGCTACGGCCTTCACATCTTCGATATCAGGAGAATATTTTCCGCCCAGTATGGCATGGCATTTCGCTCCGATAATTAAATACTGAGATGCTCGTGGACCAGCTCCCCAGGTAAGATATTCATTCGTCCATTCGATGGCATGGGAGGTTCGGGGACGGGTTTTTGTAACCAGTGAAACGGCATAATTATAAACATTCTCGGGAACAGGGATCTTTCTGACAAGGTTCTGAAAAAAGAGGATCTCTTCGGCAGCAAGAATGATGGCTGGAGTTGTATATGTTTCTGTAGTTGTGCTTTTTACAATCTGAATCTCCTCCTCAAAGGAAGGGTAATCAAGCCAGATATTAAACATAAACCGGTCGAGCTGAGCTTCAGGTAACGGATAGGTTCCCTCCTGCTCAATCGGATTCTGTGTAGCCAATACGAAGAAAGGCTCCTCCAACTTGTAGGAGTTTCCGGCAACTGTCACTGCTTTCTCCTGCATAGCCTCCAGTAAAGCCGACTGGGTTTTAGGTGGTGTTCTGTTGATTTCATCTGCAAGGATAATATTGGCAAACACCGGCCCCTTGATAAACCGAAAATGGCGCGACTCATCCAAAATCTCCGTACCAATAATATCAGATGGCATCAGGTCGGGAGTAAATTGTATCCGGCTATAGGACAACCCTAAAGCTTTGGATAGGGTATTAACCATCAGGGTCTTGGCCAGGCCCGGGACCCCTACCAGGAGGCAGTGCCCTTTGCAGAAAATCGAGATCAGAAGGTTTTTAACAACCTCATCCTGTCCCACAATTACTTTGGCAATCTCCTGTTTCAGAGAGTTGTATTTCGCAACCAGCGCATCAACCGCTTCTACATCCGATGAGTAGTTCATAACAAGTGTTTCGTCAGTAGTTAAGGTAACCTATTTAATCCATTGTCTCTCAAACGTACAATCTTTATATGGCGGCATCAGTTCAATGAATGTCTCGCCCACCTTTTTATCTATCCAGTCTTCAATCACCGAAAGCTTTTTCTGGTCCAACGTCCATTGCTGGATCCGGGCATAGTCGAATTCCAGATTGGCAACGTGTGGCGTGGTTCGTGACTTCAGATAGTATATCCGGTAGAGTCTCTTTCCCCGTTCTTCCCACTTCACCGGAGCAGATATTTCCCCTTCCTTTAGCTTATCGATCACAAAGAAGATCTTGGGATCCACATCGCCAATTTCGAACCTCGTATCTCCACTGTTGGGGTTTATCAACATACCCCCGTTGTTCTTGTTGGGATCATCAGAATATTTGATTACGGCTGTTTCAAACAGGACCTGTTTAGACATGATCAGATCCGCCACACTGTCGAGGTAGAGTTTCGCATTGTTAAGTTCAATTGAGGAGACCTTTGGTTGAACAAGGATATGTCGGACATTGATAAAGTCGCCTCTTCGTTCAATCATCTGAATCAGGTGAAAACCATCTTCTGTTTCTACAATATCCGAGACCTCCCCTGGTTTTAACTTAAAGGCTGCTGCCTCAAATTGTGGGCGCATGTCTCCCCGTTGAAACATCCCGAGTTCTCCTCCCTGTTTGGCTGAACCCGGATCTTCAGAATAGAGGATAGCAAGGGTTGCAAAATCATCTCCATTAGAGATCCTTTCTTTAAAACCAGCAAGCTGATCTCTCGCATTTGTCCTTTCTACCTCTGTAATAGCCGGCTCTCTGGAAATGATCCCAATTTCAACTTCTGCACTGACTTCGGGGATACTATCTTTTGGTATTTTTCTGAAAAAGGCTTTTACCTCTGCCGGAGTTACCACCACTTTTTCTGTGATTTTATTCTGCTCCTGCTCGACCATCATTTGCTCCTTGATTACATCTCGCATGTCAGCTTTAATTTCAAGCAAGCTTTTATGGTAATACTCTTCCAACCGTTCCGGCGATCCGGCCTGAGATATAAAATATCTCATCCGGCGATCCATCTCACTCTCCACCTGGCTCTCCGTAACGGTAAGGCTATCCACTTCTGATTGATGGTAAAGTAACTTCATAAAGAGCATATTCTCAAAGATCTGACATTTTACGCGCTGCGGGCTCCCTGTAATATTCCCCTGAGCACGGTATTGGAGATACTGTGTTTCAAGATCCGATTTTAATATCATGTGTCCTCCAACAATCGCAACAATACCGTCAATGATCGTGTCCTGTGCCGAGCCACTGATTTGAGCCAGCGTCATAACCAGGAAAAGTATGATTGAGCAAGATCGTTTCATTAGGATTTGTTTTAGGAAAACGCTTAGTAAATTTCTATTGTATTTTTCTGTAAGGCTTCGTCATAGACATCCTGCCGCATTGTATTAAGCAGAGTAAGCTTTCGCTTATTGAGAATGATACTTTTGATTCGTTCCTTTTCAAACTGTAACGGCGATGTGCTCTCCTTTACTTTAAAATCATAAAACTTTGTCATATAAAGATACAGAGAATCCTGCATTTCAAAAGTCCTTCTGAACCTGAGAAACTCCTCCTGATTGTATGTCTGGATAGGTATCGCCTTCATCACATCGTCGAAAATGAGCCATGTTTGATCATCAATAAAATACTGAATGGAGTACTTATCACACAAGTCGGCCAGTTTCTCCTTATCGTCAGGATTATCAGAGAAAAAATGCCTTCGGACCTGTTTGGTGTGTTTCGAATCCAGGGGCAGTATTACATAAGAGAGTCTGACAATGTTGTTTTTTAGTAAAAAATTATTCTGATTCTCCTGATAGTACGATTCTATCTCATCATCTGACACAATGGTATCGAGACGTTGATCAACCAACATATTTTCGTAAGCAAATACGACGAGTGAATTTCTGTAATCTTCCAGCTCCCTGGAAAAATTCAGCTGGCCTTCCGTCAGGTTCTTTTCCGCCTGGTGGATCAGAATCTTCTTCTTGATCCAGCTATCAATATAATTCCTGGTCAGATTCAGGCTATCGGTAGCGGATGTCCCGGGAGCAACCATGCCTGCTAGGTCCGATTCAAACAGGTAATCATCATCCACCCGTGCCAATGGCCTGTCGTCCTCTTTATGCAGATAGGAGCATGAAGTTAAAAGCAAGAGAATGAAGAACAGGCTGTTTTTCAATGTTTACTTGATTTTTGCATAGACCTCCTTGTAAACTACAACCGGGTATTTCTTTTTAAGGTTCTCGATCCATTGTGTTTCCAGGTAGTTTTGATAGTCGGCAGTAATCAGTCCGCGTGCTTCATTCAACTCCTTCGGCTCAGGCTGCAACACCTCACGTATCGTTACAAATACGATCCCATCGTCGGTTTTGATATTTTCAGAGGTTCCTGCCTTCCAACTAATTTTACCCAGGACAGGATTGTCCTTTTTCGAAAACTTACCGCTTTGAATCGTTAAAACCTTTACTGTATCGGTGTTGATCTCCTTAAGGATGTCGTCATCAGTCAATCCGGTTGACAGAAAATTTCTTACTGTTGCGGCAGCATCTGCACGTTTGATAGTATAAATCGTCGCATCAACCCGTGGACCCCACATATAGTCCGACTTGTTCTTTTCATAGAATGTCTTAAGACCGGTAGTATCTTTCACAGCTTTGGACCAAACATTTTTATCTGTCAGGTCAAAAAGGAGGATTCCATCCCGGTATTCATTCATCAAGGCTTTGAATTCCGGATAATTCTGCTCCAGGTTGTTGTTTTCAACCATAAACAGTTTTTCTTTCAGGAAATCATGGTACTGGCTATTGACATAGGCTGTAATGCTTTTTTTATCGCCTCTCTTTTGCTTGGCGCCCAGGTATGCTGCAAATTCCTCCTGGTTAGTTACCACTTCCCCAATTTTGAAGAGTGGTTTGTTAAGCCCGGAAGCCATATCAACGCTCCACTTTCCAAGAAAAATGCTGTCGGTTACCACGGAAAAAAAGTCCTCTTTGGCTCCAGGGTATTCCTTAAGTCCATACTCATCGATGATTTTCTGGATGACCACTTCCTGCCCGATTTGTGATCTGCCATCTTTCATCACTTTTTGTTTCAGTTCTGATTTGGCTTCATCGAAAGGCAAAACCCGGTCGCGTTCAACCAACCTGATGATATGCCAGCCATAGGAGGTGAGAATCGGTTTGGAATAGTCCCCTATGTTTTCCAACTGGTAGATGGCTTCAATAAATTCCGGGACCATCCTGTTTACACCAAACTTTGGAAGGGCACCACCGCGGGCTGCAGATCCTTTATCATCGGAGAACACGGTAACCAATGAATCCCATTTGGCGCCACCATTTAACATAGTATATATACTGTCGATTTTTTGATGCACACGGAGTGAATCTTCACCTGATGCATCTTTTGGGATTGCCCTGTAGAGATGGGCAACTGTTACTTTGCCCATTGCTGGTTGTTTTTTTGTAACCTTTATCAGGTGGTATCCATATTCAGTCCGTGTCTGTTGAGCAATCTGCCCTTCATTGGTTTCGTAAGTAACGGTCTCAAACGGGTATACCATGTCAAACACTGTAAAATATCCAAGGTCACCTTTGTTCCCTTTAATGAACGGATGCTGTGCGTTGGCTTCCCGGTCGCGTGCTGAAGGATCCTCAGAAAGTTCAAAAGCGAGCGTTTCAAACGACTCTCCCTCCATGAGACGTTGACGTATTCTCGAAATTTTATTCCAGGCTGCGAGGGTGTCTCCGGGTAGGGCATCAGGGGCTACCCTTATAAAGATATGGCTCGCCCTGACGTCCTGTTTTGATCTTTCAAAGGCTTCCAGAACAAGGTTATCGATAGTGGCTTCATCCATGAAGTAGGGTTTAGCAAGTTGCTCCCGGTAACCAGCCAGTTCCGTTTTAAACGATGCAATAGTATCCAGACCCAGATCTTCGGCTTCACGAACCTTTAGTTTGAAGTTGATAAAGAGGTCGAGATACTCTTTGAGCGCGTCCTGGTCGATTGCCTGGTTAGCCATATTATTCTTCTGGTAGATTGCCATGAACTCTCCAACAGTGACATCCTTTCCTGAAATCGTCATCAATACTTGACTTGGATTTACCTGAGCCCAACTTCCAAGAGAAAGACTTGTGAACGTCATGAATAGCAGTAAGCGGGATGTAATACGTTTCATCATTTCTATGAATTTTAGTTTCGACTTAAATAACGAATCTTATATGGAAAAATTTTACCTGCTATAATTAGGTGCTTCACTGATAATTTTTACATCGTGCGGGTGACTTTCGATGCTTCCTGCTGATGTAATCTTGATAAATCTGGCCTTCTGCAACTCCTCAATGGTACTGGAGCCTGTATACCCCATGCCGGAGCGCAGTCCACCAACCATCTGGTAAATGACTTCCGAAAGGGAGCCTTTAAAAGGGACTCTGCCCACGATTCCTTCCGGGACGAGCTTTTTGACATCATCTTCAACGTCCTGGAAGTATCTGTCTTTGGATCCCTGCTGCATCGCCTCGATGGATCCCATTCCACGGTATGTTTTAAATTTCCGGCCTTCAAAGATGATTGTTCCTCCAGGCGACTCTTCCACGCCCGCAAAGAGTGAACCTGCCATGATGGAGTGTCCTCCTGCTGCAATCGCCTTAACGATGTCTCCTGTATAACGGATTCCTCCATCAGCAATCACCGGAATTCCAGAACCTTCTAGTGCTTTAGCTACCGAGTTAATGGCTGACAGCTGTGGGATTCCGATACCGGCGATGATACGTGTAGTGCAGATAGAACCCGGGCCGATGCCAACCTTCAACCCGTCAACGTCAAGTTTCGCCAGGTCCCTTGCGGCTTCGGCAGTACCAATGTTACCAACAATCAGGTCAATATCGGGATAGGCCTTCCGAACCAGCTTAGCCATCTCCATCACGCCTTTTGAGTGCCCATGGGCTGTATCGATCACAATCGCATCGACACCTTCCCTAACCAGTGCTTCCACGCGTTCCAGCGTATCTCCGGCAATACCTACCGCAGCAGCTACCCGAAGCCTTCCAAGGTTATCTTTACTGGCATTGGGACGCGCTTTCACTTTTATAATATCCTTGTAGGTGATTAAACCTACCAGTTTGTTGTTTTTATCAACGACCGGCAGTTTTTCAATTTTATGTTTTTGGAGAATCGCTTCAGCTTTTTCAAAATCTGTGAATTCCGAGATGGTGATCACATCATGCGTCATTACCTCGGTAACAGGGCGAGAAGGATCCCTTTCAAATCTCAGGTCACGGTTTGTAACTATGCCTACCAGATCCTTTTTTTCATTAATTACCGGGATGCCCCCGATGCTATGCTCTTTCATCATTGCCAGCGCATCACCAACAAGGGCGTTCTGAGCAAGGGTGACCGGATCCAGGATCATCCCGTTTTCGGCACGTTTCACTTTGCGGACATGTATCGCCTGAGCAGCAATTGACATATTTTTATGCAGCACTCCGATTCCACCCTCCTGCGCCATGGCAATTGCCATGGGAGCTTCTGTAACGGTATCCATAGCAGCTGATACGATCGGAATGTTGATAGAAATGCGGCGTGAAAAAAGGGATGTTACATCGACATCCCGTGGCAAGACTGAAGAGTAAGCAGGAACCAGCAGAACGTCGTCGTAGGTTAGCGCCTCTCCCTGAAATTTATTTGGATCTATTAACATAGTGAACTCCTTTAAGGAGTGCAAATTTACGAATTTATCGGTAATAATTATTTCACGATATTTGCGGATATGATTAAAGGTATTTTCTTGGGGCTTTCGCTGTTCCTTTCAGGCGTTTTATTGGGGCAAACCGTTCCTGACAGTACCGCATTGCTACTCAGGGCTCCTGAAACTTTCAAGGCACTGTTTACAACTACCCGCGGGACATTTGTTATTGAGGCAACCCGGAGCTGGTCTCCCGAGGGTGTTGACAGGCTATATCAACTACTGACCACGCATTTCTATGACAGCAATGCATTGTTTCGCGTTCAGAAAGGATATGTTGTGCAATTCGGAATCTGTGATAATCCGGCTGTAAACCATTTCTGGGATGGGAGACCTATTCAAGATGAGCCAGTGATTCAATCAAACGTTCAGGGGACAATCTCCTTTGCAAGGGATGGAGCCAATACCCGAACCGCTCAACTTTTTATCAATTGCACCGACAACGTTAAACTGGATACAATAGATTACAACGAACTACGGGGATTCCCTCCCATTGCCAGGATCATATCCGGGTATGACGTAATCGAGCGACTTTTCGACGGGTTCGGATTTGAACCAGCCAATCACCAGGAATCAATCATGGTTTACGGAAACAAATACCTGGAGAAAACATTTCCCGGACTGGATTATATCCTTTCTGCCAGGGTGAATCCGTAAAAAAGACTCCATTGAATCAGGTAAATTGCGCTGGCAAAAAATAAAAAAAGCAGTACAAATCCACTTTTTTATTATTGCCGTATGCTTTTTTTATACATTTAGGTTTTAAATTATGTCGAATTAAAAACTGACCCTATGAAACCAAAAATTTATCTTTCACTTTTTTTAGGACTACTTGTTTTCTGCCTATATGCTCAAAATACCAAGACGATTATTGGACCTGATGGAGCAACCAAACAGGATATGTCCTTTCATCCCTTGAAATCAGGCGTTCATTCCCAATCCCTTTCCGGAGAGGTCCAGCCAGGGCAACCACAAACAGAATGGCACACACGGTTGATTTCATTTGACAAAAAACACATCCTGGCCCCCGAAATCATGGCTGAGAAACAACGAAAAACTCAGGAAAAGTTATCCGGAACCAGAAGTGCATATCCAGATGAGAGAGAGCTTAAAGGTGTAACCGACGAGCCTACAATTGGCGCAAGCTTCGAAGGGAACTGGTTTGATCAGACCACCCCTCCCGACAATTCCATGGCAATATCCAACGGAGGCAAAATCGTGAGTGTTACAAACTCCCACATCGAATATTTTGACATGAGTGGTACCAGGCTATTCACCTCTTCATTTGACGATTTCTTCAATGACCCCACCCTTACATCATTAATTTATGACCCAGTAGTGCTGTATGACTCAGAAGCCGACAGGTTTTTCATGGTGGTACTTCACGGATCGAACTCTTCCGTTTCAAAAGTTATGACCTGTTTCTCCAAAAGCAATAATCCCCAGGACGGATGGTGGTATTACAAATTGACTGGTGATCCTCTGGGTGCTAACAACTGGTTTGACTATCCTAAAATCGGATTCTCGAACAATGAAGTATATGTTACCGGGAATCTCTTCACCAATAATGATCAATTTTCACAGGCAGTCCTCTACCAGATCACCAAGGACGATGGGTATGCAGGCAATAATCTAAGCTGGCAATACTGGTATAACATATCTGACGCTCCTTTTACTTTGGTCCCGGCATCCTGGGGTGTACAGGGGGGGTATGGACCTGGCATATACCTTGTGAGTACCCATGCCACTCAAACAACATCAGATAAAATAAGACTCTTCGATCTCACTGACGATATGTCCGGCAGTCCGCAATTGAATGCATACAACATCGATGCAAACTTTGACCTGGCAGGTGACGCGCCTCAACTGGGATCGAATATCGTACTCGACAATGGAGACAACCGGATCATCAGCGCCTTTTACCTGGATGGGATCGTCCATTTTGTATTTGCTTCGGAGTATACAAACAATTATAACGGAGTAAATTACAATAGATTAACTGTAAACGGATTATCCAATTGGAATTCCAAATTTGGCTTGGATGGTTATGACTACGCCTATCCCTCTGTTGCCTCATTTAGTAGCACCACAAATAACAAATCGGTGATAATCTGTTTCCTTCGCGTAAATGAAACGATCTACCCTCAGGTTCGTGTTGTATATGTTGACGATGGAGGCAACTGGTCCAGCTCAAAACTGGTGAAAGAAGGAACTTCTTATGTAGATGTTTATGCAAGCGGAGGTGTTGCACGTTGGGGAGATTATACAGGAATCTCCAGGAAAAATAACGCTTCTCCTCCAAATGTATGGTTGAGCGGAGGCTTTGGGACATTCCGTTTGAACGAGCATGCATTTGATACCTGGATTGCACAAATCACAGGCGTTGCTATTGGCATTGACGAGCCAGCCCGTTCAGAGCCAGTCAGAATCTATCCTAACCCTGTGTATGATATGATGAACGTTGAATTTACACTTGACGGGCGTTCCACTATAGAGATAGCAGTCCTTGATCAGCAAGGAAAAGTTGTTAAGATTTTATTGCAGGATACCGCTCCGGGCGGGAGAAATTCATTCTCATTCAACAAAGGGGCCCTATCCGGCGGAATCTATTTTATCAAGGTAACTTCTTCAAATAACACGATCCGATATGAAAAATTTATTGTTCAATAGTGTACTGATTGTCACAGTCTTTCTGATTGCTTCCTGTTCTTACAGTAATCAGTCAAGCGCCGAAAACGCTTCGGATGATACGATAACCCTCACTGCTGCTGACACGACCCTTGTTGGTGCTAAGGATACAATCCAGGTTATTGCTGCAAAAGGAGATTCTGTGCCGGCACAGTCGACCCGTGTTGAATCTACTGAGCCCGGAACCGTTAATAAACATCCGGGGGCGGTTCACAACCCGGGCGCTAACCAGGCTCAAACTGATAGTATCAAGCAAGCCAAGACAAAAGGGAAAAAGAAGAATTAGCCAGATAATGCCTGTTAATAGGTACATCATTGGACCGATTCAGGAGCTAGAAGAGTCGGGAAAATTAACAGGGATATTACTTGTCGCAGCGACAGTACTCTCCCTGTTACTGAGTAATTCCAACTATGGCTTGTCCTATCTTACTATCTGGAAGTATGAGATCGGATTCTCTTTTCTCCACAAATCGATCCTGCATTGGATAAATGATGGATTGATGCCCCTCTTTTTTCTGCTTGTTGGGATCGAGATAAAACGAGAGTTCACACTAGGAGAGTTATCCCGGATCAAACAGGCAGTCATGCCCATTGGAGCTGCGATTGGAGGCATCCTGATCCCAGCGATAATTTTTGTTCTGGTCAACCTTCAACAACCACATCATCTTGCAGGTTGGGCTATTCCAACAGCAACTGATATAGCATTTTCCCTTGGTGTACTGACACTCCTGGGAAACCGGGTTCCTTTCTCATTGAAAGTATTCCTGGTAGCCCTTGCCATCATCGATGATCTCGGTGCAATCATAATCATTGCTGCGTTTTACACGAATGAGTTGAATTTTGCCATGCTCCTCTGGGCTGGTATTGTATTCGGGATCCTTATAATTCTGAGCCGATTTAGAGTCAGGTTTTCCCTGCTCTATTTTGTGGGTGGGGCTTTCCTCTGGTTCTTTATTCTGAAATCGGGCATTCATCCAACCATTGCAGGGGTTTTGCTGGCACTCATCATTCCAAGGGAACTGGCAGAAGAGATGGAACACACGCTTACAAAGCCTGTTTCCTATATTATTCTACCTTTATTCGCTTTGGCAAATACTGCGATACCACTCTCCTTCAGCATGGATGATGGGATTATCAATACGCTTAGCCTGGGAATTATCCTTGGTTTGCTCATTGGCAAACCTCTTGGTATCACTGGTGCGACGATGGCCCTAAAATGGTTAAAACTGGGGAGCCTCCCTGATGGAGTGTCATTTCGTCATCTCCTCGGGCTTGGCTTCATTGCGGGCATTGGATTTACGATGTCTATCTTTATCTCTACACTGTCATTTGAGAATGATTCTTTTGTCAACCTCTCAAAATTGGCTGTCATCATTGGATCTGTTATAGCCGGAATTGCAGGGATGATTTTCCTGCGATGTTGTCCCAAAACACCACCGGATTCTATTTAATATACCGGAGAAGGGAATAGAAGCGGAGATTTTCTTACATAGAGATGCCACTCCCGGAGAATTCGGTTTTGACCGTGATATATCCAGGATAACTTAGAGGCTGGCCATTGACCATGATATAGGGCTTTAACTTCACCTTGAATCGTGTCGGCTTCCCCCCTGTACCTGACAGATTCATTGTAAAGTTCAGAATGGCATCAGCTGATCTTCCCTGTAAAACCTGTTTCAGATCCACAGTCATCTGCATCGGGATCGAAGCGGTTCCATTATTGGGCGGAATGGAGATTGGCTGATTAAAGGTTCCTGACGTCATCTGGATATCATCAATAAAAACGATATAATCGAGATTGGTCAATCCGGCCGTTGTCACATTCGGGTTTTTTGCATCAATGTCGAGTTGAAACGTCAACGGAATGGAAGGTTTTGTCAGTGCAACCATCAGTTTCTGGGCATCTGACCAGGTAAGTTCTTTAATGTTGGTGATATGATCAACGTCTACTCCAGCCAGCAGGATATCTGACACCGACCGGATTCTGAATTCACAGTTTAACAGGTTTACTGCCTGACTTGCCTGGTTGACAACGTCGCATCGGGGGAAGAGGAAGGTTGACAGTATTGCTGTGAGTAAGAAGAGACTTTTTTTCATAGCAGGGGATTTAATTGGCGAAATAGTGAAATAGCGAAATTAGTTGATTCCGAGGGTTTCATGGTCAAAAACAAGCTTAATGAATTTTGTCTCATATGGCGCCATCTCAAGCCATTGTCCTGGTTTGCCAACAACCATCCGTCTTGAAGCAACCAGCGCAACCTCTTCTTCCAGAACATTGACCTCAAAAGCTTCGGTTGCTCTTGTTGCAGACATAAGGTCAATAATGGATACCAGGTAATCGTGCAGCGGGAAACGGGTTGGTTTGCCATCTGTCTCCCTAAGGTGAAGGACAACTCCTTTTCCATCCAGGGAGGGATGTGCAGAGACCATTAGTACATTTCGCAACGCATCTCCGATAAATGATCGGGGAATAATTACCGTATCAGGGGTTTGTGCCGGAAAAATCCTGGTAATAAAAGGGATCCTGTTTCCCCAGCCAAATTTAGCAGCAAACAGGTTTGAAGGGTCATTGGAAGAGGAGATCTGATAATTCCACCTCAGTTCACCCTCCTCGCTGGCTAAAAAATTCGTTGTCCAGTAATTGTTGAATACCCAGGAAAAAAGGTTCGATGATTCGGGATGCGCGATCCGAGAAAAGTCGCCAAGGTTAATATCTCCAAGCTGAACCAAAGGAATTTCGGGGGAGACAAATATGATCTGAATACTGTCGTTCCGCAATGAGACAAAATTCTGGATGCCTACCCAGTCCGAGGCGGAACCTTCCAACTGATCCTTTCCGGGAACCATTGTTCCTCCTGCAACTTCAACAACAAAATGGCTTCCGGGAAGCTGGAACGGAAACGCAATATAGGCAGCCTCAGGATCAGTTACCGCCAGTTTCTTCATTGCGAATGCGAGCTCAATCTTTTTTCCCAGTTTATAAAGCCGGATCTCACAGCTGATATCCCCTTCAACTGTTCCCGGGGCTTTTCCCACCAGTGTCAGGCTGGTCCATACAGGGCCCTCATGCAACGGGCCAACAGTGATATTCTCCCATGTTTTCCTGGTATACTCTTCCAATTTATAGTGTTCCAACTGAGCCCTGTTGGTGCCGAGGCGTTCTATAATGAATTCCGCGAAAGAAAATTGAGCCTCCGGATCGATCAGCTCAAGATTTAACTCCTTGTCTGTCAATGAAGAAACCAGTCCGGATTTCGGATCAATTTCAATCCGGTAGAAATCATTCTCCATGATACCGGTAAATGTAGTACTCTCCTCCCTTATTGGTGAACCTTCAACAGTCATCAATCGCAATGTGCGAAATCCCAGCGGAGGAATATCACTGACGTAGATAGCCCAATAAGTTCCATCCTCTCTCGAGGAGATTGGCTGGATGGGGATCGGCTTGTTGTCTTCCATCACCACTGTCACGCCTCTGTCTCTTGGAAGTAACTCGTGGTCAATATAGATTTTAACCACGCCGGAGCGATGCCAGTTGAGAGGATTGAATACGGTAATCACAGGCACATCCGCTTTGGGAAAGAATTGCTGAACGCGCCCCATTTCCTCTTCACGAAGAATCCTGTTTTTCTTCACGGCTTCCCAAACAAAAGATAGCTTCTCCCCTTTCTGAACGATACTGTTTTCTGCCAGCGGATCCAGGATGCTCTCAGCAGCTCCGAATGTATGCTCATCATAAAATGCGATGGCATCATCTACCTGGGACTGCAGTTCATAGATATGGGGGTTTGAGTCAACACCCATGATTATTCCGAATGCCTGTAAAGCCTTGTTTCCGATATTATCGCTGTGGGTCATGCGGGCATAGGCAGTTTCGATGGGAGCCGATCCAAAACCATCCATCCACCAGTCGGGCCAGGCGCCACGATAAACAGGCAGATCGTTTGCATGCTCCTTCTTCATCACATCCATGAATTCTGAAATGGTCGCAAGTTTAAGTTTCGGCCACACATAAGTTTCGTTCCAGTTCCTAACCAGATTGCAAGCCGTTGTGGATGGAGGTGAATTGTCGGTAAGGTATCCTGAAAACTGGATCGGGTAGTCCTCGAAAGCATATCCCTTCCCGGCAATTTCACGAAGGTGGTTAAACAGATTCTGTGCGAATGTCTCTTCGCCGGTTAAAATTCCAAGCATGTTTCCCGTCATGTAATGCTCGGGTCGGTTTACAAGGATGCGATTCCCCGACTGGCTTTCCCACCAAAAGGTTGTGGGTTTGTCAAATGGTTTTCTTGCCCGGTGTGTATTTTCAGCCATGTTGAGATACTCAACCCCGGCTCCCGACAGGTAGTCAACCAAGCACCAGGGGACCCCGTTGATATCATTCTGCATGGCAGCACGAACCGGCATGCCATAATCACGAATCATCCGTATCGGCTGAAGCGATGTGGCTATAGATGCTTCGTCGGCAAGGTCGGATGAGTTGAGGAAAAGCCCGGCGATTTCGATACGTCCTTCAAGAACCCGCTGTTTCAAGCGCTCAATCAGTTCTTTTGGCCGGGTCTTTAAATATTCCCTCACCGGCCAGGTAACCTCGCATGTCCATCTGAACCTTGCCTCATCGGGGTAGTCATCAGTTTGATCACAAAAATCCAGGGCATAGTCGATATAGCGCAAATGCTCGGGGAGGATTTCAGTTTGAGGCCTGGTGTAACCAATATCAGTATGTGTATGCTGAATCAGGTAGATGGTCCAATGCCTGACCGGCTTCGTTTGGAAGGAAACCCGGAATGGCTCCTTTTCTCCCATCCTTAATTCAGCTGATTGCGTAATCTCAGCATTGGTATCGGGGAGAAGGATCCGGAAACTGTTAAATCCCGTTTTAAGGGCAAATGTGTTAACCTTCTCCGCACCAACCTGTATCTCAATAGGTTCAGACTCTCCCAGGTGAACAAACTGGAAGAGAACAGACTGAAAATCCTTATCTCCACTCCGGATGACTACCTCTTCCTGAACAACTGCCGCCGACTCTTTCATAGAAGCCTCAAATGTCATATACCACGTCTGCTTCCCGGCATTCTCTCCCACTATTTTAATTACCTGTGTAGCACCTGGATGGAGGAGATTGCGTGGGACTGTCAGGATGGCATATCCCATCGGGTCATTATATTTATCGAGCAGGGTAGGATGGAAATCAAGCGTTGAGCCATTCACTCCCGAAGCCATCCAGTTTTTTTTCTCGGAAACAGTAGGGTTTGTGAAGGTTAGCAAGTAGTTGCCGTTGACAAATAATTTCCACTGATAACTCTCAGCATTTGCATCGATGCCAAACATCCATATAAACCTGACCGCCGTATCCTGGATTGCAGCGGGGAGGGATTCGGTGTGCCATGCGATATACTGTGATGAATCATTTGCCCTGATGAGCATCGAGGAGGTTACATCGGGCTGAGGAGAGTGGTACGAAAATCCACCTCCTTTGATAGAGGAGGCATATCCCTGGTAATACCTGTCCAGCCAGGCTGATGGTGTTGACGATTGCCCTGCAACCATCACGACGATCAGGGACAGGAATCCTGCAAGAAGGTTGTTCCTCATCGTATTATCGTTCGTAAACCAGCCACTCCTGCTGAATGGGTTGTTTAGGAATTTCAGGACTCCTGATATAGACTTTCAGTTCGTCACTCCCGGCATTTTCGAAAAATGTAACCCTGATGGGGTGAAAGCCCGGGGTAAGCCCAATGGAACCCTCTTTTTGACGTAGTCCATGTAACCCATCATTGTCTACCACGAGTTTGCTGCCGATATAGAGGCGACTTCCATCATCGGAATCGGTGTAGAACGTATAGACACTCCGTTTCGGGATCAGGATATACCCGGAATATGAAAACCCAAAATGTTCCTGGTCGTTCCTGGGTTCGAAGCTGAAGTAAGGTAAGATTCCACTCTTTACAGGCACCATGGATGAAAAATCGGGTAGGGAGTCCCATTCTCCTTCGAAATATTGATACCGGATGCCAGGTTCCGGATTATTCACGTTTTTGGCAGCTAATGGCAGCAACATGGTGAAGGTGCGGGTAGCAGTTCCGCTGACCGGTTTTCCATCTCTGAAGCATCGGGCTTTTACGGTAACGGCACCTTTGATTTCAAGGGGCTCAGTATAGAGAAAGGAGGTATCAACGGGGTCGTTTCCATCTCCGGTAAAACGAATCTCCACATTGGGACGATCTGATACGAGTTCCAGTTTCATACGGTCCACAAAGACGTCGTTGTATGCTACTATTTCAGGAGGGTTGGTAATATCAAGCGGGCCGCGCAGGACCAGCTTCACCACTGAATTCAAGGGATCGGGAGCTTTTTTTGGAAGTACTACAACAATTTTATCATCTTCATGGCTAACCTGAAGACTATTTTCGGGCTGTTCCAGGAGGATCGCCGTTAATGGTTTATTCAAACAGCCATCAACCAGCAGGCGGCCATCAGCCGGCCAGTCAAATATGTGGATATATAAGGTAACGGTGTCCTTTCCCTCCTTCATTGTACAGCGACCCCAGGGGGTGGATGAGAAAGGGCTGGCGACCGTTCCATAGATCGATTCTCCATTCACCGACATCCATTTCCCAATTTCCCGAAGGCGCTCAACTGCCTGTTTTGGGAATGTCCCTTTATCTGTTGGTCCTACATTAATGAGATAGTTCCCTCCTTTGGATGCGATATCTGCAAGCATCCTGATGATCTCCTGTGCTGATTTATACTCCGTATTTGCTTTGTTGTAGCCCCAGTGATCATTCATTGTCATGCAGGTCTCCCAGTCGGTGCCAGGCAATCCTGTTGGTGGAATTTGTTGTTCGGGTGTGCCAAAGTCTCCGCCAAAGGCGCCTGCTTCTGTCATGCCCTCCATATCCATCCTTCCTGCTCCTACCCTGTTATTGATAATAATATCAGGCTGGATGCTTCTCACGAATGCGTAGATCTCTTTCCCATAGTTATCGTTCCAGGTTGTTTCCCACTCCCCATCGAACCACAGCACTCCAATTTCACCATACTGGGTCAGCAACTCTTTCAGCTCTTCTTTCATATAGGAAACATACCTGTCAAAATCAGCACTGTCAGTGTTTCTCTCTGTTTCCCATGTCCTCCGGGGAAGATAATCGGGGTGGTGCCAATCCATGATGGAATAGTAGAAGCAAAATTTCAGATCGTATTTTCGGCAGGCATCTGCCAACTCTTTCATCACATCTCGTCCGAAGGGTGTCTGTGTGATGTTGAACCCTGTTTGCGTTGTATTGAACATGCAAAACCCATCGTGGTGCTTCGAAGTAATAACAATGTACTTCATCCCGGCGTCACGGGCGGTTTTCACCCACTCATCGGCATCAAACTTAACAGGGTTGAATTGCAGCTGAAATTGATCATAGGTTTCCAAAGGGATCTGTGCCGAATGCCGGATCCACTCACCGTAATCTGTTTTTCCATCCCATTGGCCAGCCGGAATTGCATAAAGGCCCCAATGGATAAACATTCCAAATCGGGCATCACGCCACCACTCCATTCGGGTGTCGTGCTGAACTTTGGTTTCGGGCTGAGCCTGGATTGCTGGCAACGAGCCAATCGCGAACAGAAACAAGAGAACACTTGTAAGAAATTTCATAGGGAACTAGTTAATGAAAAAAGTCAACGGCAAAAATAGCAAAAAACTGCCGTGCGATCAGTACTGGTGATCGTCAGGGAAAGAAAAATGGTACGAGTTTGTTCGGATGCCTATAAGTGGAAATCAATTAACTCCACCGTGTCACCATCAGCAATACCGTTTGCTGCAAGGGAACCAAAATAGTCTGACACCTCCTCATGCACAACTTCATCAGCCCTTCCGGTTTTTGTCATTTTCCAGATGTTCCCTGCCGAAGGGGCATCGCCAAGTCTAATTATCTTCAGCATTACATGAATTGGTGTGTCCTTCAGTAAACTGACATCTACAGGTCTAACAACATGTGTTGCAGGAATGTTTACCTTAATTGTAGCCATTTTCTCACTTTTTGAATTTAAGCATCTAAGATACAAAAAAATCATTCCAAAAAAAGTTTATATATTTGATATGAAATTTTGTTTGTATGAGATTACCTTCAATTGTTGGGCCAACGATCTTTCTGTGGGGTCTGATGCTTTTTTTCATTGGACCGGCTGATGGTCAGGATTCTGTATCGTTTGAGGATCATTTTAGCGTCTTCTCCTGGCCCAAGGATGCAGGCTTACCAAAAACAATCCAATCCATGGCACAGGGGTCGGATGGCTTCCTTTGGATGGGTTGTGATTATGGGATTGTTCGATTTGACGGGTTTACCCGAACATTATTTGACCGGAGATCCGTTCCCGAACTTACAACGGATGATTGCCAGGCAATCTACCTTGCCCGTGACAGTACGCTCTATTTCGGGTTTGTTGGCGGTTTGCTTGCCAGCTACAGGGATGGACAATTCAGACAGGTAGGTGATACCGGAAGTTTTAGAGGGGAAAGCATATACAGGATCTGTGAAGATTCTTCCGGGGACATTTGGATCGGGACCGATGGAAATGGCTTGTTTGAATACTCCGGAGACAAATTCAAACATTTTACGGAGGCGGATGGTTTACCAGCCAATGGCATCGATGCCCTCTGTGCAGGCGATTCAGGCGATGTTTGGGTAGGAACATCTTATGGCCTTTGCTTGATACACAACGGAGTTATCAAGCAGGTTACCGATAACAACAACCTGTCATTTAATGGAATATCTGCCCTGCACATGGATCATGGGGGGACCCTCTGGATAGGAGGATTTAGTGGCGGACTCATGAAATACCACAAAGGAGAAATTACAACCATCAGGAATGCTATGATTCCTGTCAACTCCTCAATCAACACAATCACCTCGGGCCCAGACGGTTTGCTTTGGATTGCCACTGCCAAAGAAGGGTTGGTGATCTATAACCAGAGGGATAATACATCATTTAAAATAACACAGGCTTCCGGTTTATCGCGAGATATGATCAGGTGCCTCGTGAACGATCGGGAGGGAAATATCCTTGTTGGAACAGAAGACGGTGGATTAAACAGGATAAAAAAGGCCCTTTTAAAATCATATACAACAAAAGACGGATTGTCGCATAATAATGTCATGAGTTTATTCACCAATTCTGATGGCAGAATCTGGATTGGTTGTGTGGATGGCTCGATTTGCTATTATGAGAATAAAACCTTCAGGAACATATCGGATAAGTTCGACATTCAATCGCCTCCGGTTTTTTCCATCACCGCACTTCCCGGAAATAAAATATGGGTTGCCCCATTTGGGGACCTGATCGCATACGACGGCATCCAACGTGAGGTTTTCCCGGTGGGAGAGCAGTTGAAGAACAACATGTATCATGCTGTTTATGGAAGCCGTGACGGAACTGTTTGGGCTGGTACTGATGCCGGCATCTGCCTGCTTAAAAATGGAATTATTAAAACCCTGACCCGGAAGGATGGCCTTACTGATGGCAGGATCTACTGTTTTGAGCAGGACCACACCGGAAGGATGTGGATTGGGACACAGGATGGCGGCATCAATATATACAGCGATGGCAAGGTTACAAGCATTACAAGTAAAGAGGGGTTGTCTGATAACCTGATCCTCTGTTTCTACGAGGATCAGGGAGGTTCCATGTGGGTTGGGACCGGACACAACGGCATGAATCGGATTGATGGCGAGAGTGGTGTCATAAGCCAGATAAACTCAGCGATCGGTTATCCAAGAAGCGTTACCTACATTGCAGAAGATTTGAACGGCAACCTCTGGCTCGGAACCAATAAAGGGATAACTTCCGTGCGGCGAACTGATATTGAGGCATATATCAACGGGGAGCTTGAAAATATTGAAGTCCGCCATTTTGGACGACCGGAGGGGATGAGCGATGACGAGTGCACTGCAGGAACGTTCCCCGGAGGCTGCTGGACACCCGATAATAAAATATGGTTTGCCACTCCCGGTGGAATCACAGAAGTGGATCCGCTTCATACAGCTATGCCCGCCTATTTCCCCTATCTGTTCATTCAGGATCTATTTGTTAATGGCAAGTCTGCAGGAAGTAACCAGAGTTACAACCTGCCTGCCGGAGTCATTCAATTAGAGATTCAGTATTCCGCACCCAGTTTTATTGCTCCCGACAAACTGCAGTTTCGATACCAGTTGGAAGGATATGACAAATCGTGGGTTGATGCAGGATCCCGCAGATCGGCTTTTTATACGAAAGTGCCTCCAGGAGATTACAGATTTCGTGTTCAGGTTTGCACACATCTCGGTCAGTGGAGCGAACAGGAGGCATCCACGGTCATTCATGTCAACTATTACTTTTATCAAACCGTTTGGTTTCTGCTCCTTTGCATTTTCGTTGGATTGTTCGTGATTTATGCTATTGTGCGTTACCGCATCCGGTATATCCGTGAAAAAGAGCTTGAAATCCTCGTCGATAATAGAACCTCAGAACTCAAGGAACTTAACAGGGACCTGGACAAACGAGTTTTGGACAGAACAGCGGAACTGGCGGCCGCCAACCAGGAGCTCGAAGCCTTTACGTATTCCGTTTCACATGATCTCAGGGCCCCTGTCAGACGCATTGAAGGCCTTGTAGAAGCACTCGTCGAGGAACATTCATCCAATTTGGACGACACGGGAAAAGATTTCCTGAGTAAGGTGGCCGACTCTTCTGTTGAAATGGGTCAATTGATTGAGGAGTTTCTAAAGCTGGCCCGGATTGCCCGCCAGGAGATTGATAAAACGGAGCTGAACCTCAGCAAACTTGTCGAAGAAGTATTGGACGACATTGCTGCGGCTGACCCGGAAAGGAAGGTAATACGGAAAGTTACTCCCGGCATTCTGGCCAGCGGCGACCCAAGGTTGATCCGGATTGCCCTCCAGAATCTTCTGGGCAACGCCTGGAAATATACAGGAAAAACAGATCAACCGGAGATCATCTTCGACTGCCTGGAAAAGGAAGGCCAGAAGGTTTTCTTTATCAGGGATAACGGTGTGGGCTTTGACATGGGACATTACGAAAAACTTTTCACCCCTTTTCTACGGCTGCACAGCGATGATCAATTTACGGGTACAGGCATCGGCCTGGCTACCGTTAAACGGATCATGCTGAAGCATGGCGGAAAGATCTGGGCACAGGCAGAACCCGGAAAAGGAAGTACATTTTTCTTCACCCTATAAATCAACATTCAATGACAAACATTAAGCTTTTGCTGGTAGAAGATAACGATACCGATGCATTGCTGGTGGTCAGGCAACTGAAAAAAGAGGGGTTCGTGGTGGATCATCGTCAGGTGAAGACCAGAGACGAGATGGAGAAGGCTTTCTCGGAAGAGTGCTGGGATCTGGTAATCTCCGATTATTCTCTGCCGGGATTTGGCGGGAAAGATGCCCTTGAATTATTTAAATCAAAAAAACTGGATATCCCCTTTATCCTTGTCTCCGGCACTGTTGGTGAGGACATCGCCGTAACAATCATGAAGGGAGGGGCCAACGACTACCTGATGAAAACGCACCTGCACAGGCTCGCCCCGGCTGTAAAGCGCGAACTGGAAGAGACACAGGTGAAACGGGAAAAGAAACGGATTGAATCGGTGTTGGACCAAACAGAGAAGAGGTTTCAAAGATTGATTGAGGATTTGCGCGATGTTGTTTTCCTTTCTTCGATGGATGGTAATAAGATCTACATTGTCAATCCGGCATTTGAAGCTATTTATGGCCGGCCATTGAAGGAGTTGGAAGAGAATCCCCTCATCTGGTATGAAGCCATTCATGATCAGGATAAAGCACTGATGGGGCCAATGACAGACGAACTCAAAACGACCGGCCTGTGTGCAGGGGAGTACCGGATCGTGCGACCCGATTCATCTGTACGCTGGGTATATGACCGCCGATGCCTTGTCTTTACAGAGGGAGACCAGGAACCCCTAATGGGAGGGGTAGTGATGGATGTAACGGATAAAAAGCAAGCGGAGGAGGATCTTATCCATGCAAAAAAAACCGCCGAGGAGTCGAGCCGGTTAAAGTCAGCCCTATTACAGAATATGAGCCATGAGTTCAGAACACCGATGAATGGCATCCTGGGATTTTCTGAATTTCTTTTCGAGGAGCTGCAGGACGAAGAGAACCGAACGAAGGCAAAATATATTCTGTCATCCGGGAAACGACTTCAGCAAACACTTGAATCGATCATGCTTTATGCCCAACTCGAATCCGGCATTCAATTGAAACCATCACCCTTTAATCTGAGCGATACCATCAGAAAATTGTGCATGCCAATTCAGAAACAGGCAGATGCTAAGGGTCTGACATTAACTATCAAAACAGAAGGACTCCTCACGATCACTTCTGATCTCACCTTGCTTGAACGGATTCTGAAGGAGATCCTGGATAATGCTGTCAAATTCACATGTTTAGGAGGAATTACAATAACTGCAGCCTATACGGATACTACCCATAAATTTATCCGGATAGTTGTCAAGGATACAGGCATTGGAATACCCCAGGATAAACATGCCCTTATCCTGGAAGAGTTTCGTCAAGCCGAAGAGGGTTATAATCGTCCATTCGAAGGGAGTGGACTTGGGTTATCCATTGCATCAAAAAGCATTCAGATACTCAGGGGAGAGCTGAAGGTAGAGAGTGATGCAGGGTCGGGATCCACGTTTTCCATAACCCTTCCAGTGATGTTGAAAGAAGACGGGCATGATTTACCCCAAGGTGCAGCAGCAGTACAAAGTTCTCCCGCACGGGAGAGGAGTGAACCCATGATGAGGTCGATTCTTCTCGTTGAAGATAACGAAGCAAACATTGAACTGGTAAGGCTTTTCGTAAGTGACCGTTACGGTCTTGATGTAGCGAGAGACGGAGAGAGCTCTCTCGAAATGGTCAACCAGAAAATCTATGACTGTATCCTGATGGATATCAATCTGGGACCCGGAATGGATGGAATTGATGCCATCACTGAGATAAGGAAGAAGCCTTCCTATAAAAGCATACCGATCATAGCTGCCACCGGGTATACGTTCAGGAATGAGAGAGAGTTTATTATCTCCAAAGGAGCCAACTACTATATCGAGAAACCATTCTCACGCCAGGATCTCCTGGGTGTTTTAGAGAAGGTTATCTGACCAGTGTTACTGTCCCTTTTGTAGTTACGCGGTGCTTGTCATTTTCTTTATAGTAGACAGCCCACACATATACACCAACAGGACACTCCTGCCCTTTAAGGCTTCCATCCCATCCGATTTCGATATCGGAGGTCGAGAAAATTACCTCTCCCCAGCGATTAAAAACCTGGAAATGGAATTCCGTGATATTCTCGGGAGGTGTTCCCACCATTCTGAATTCATCATTAAGTCCATCTCCATTTGGCGTAAAAGCATTTGGGATATAGGGAATTACAAATACAGTAACACTGTCAACAAACTCCTCTCCAGCACACAGGGTTGCATACACAACATAAGTAGTTGTTTCTGATGGGGTAACCACCATCGACTGCTCCGAGGCGATCAACTCTGACCCCTGATACCATCTATAACTGATCTTCTCTCCAGGTGTGATTGGATGCAGGCTATAAGGAACCTGGACGATCTGGAAACTATCGACAGAAGTAGGTGTATACATCCACCCCTCCAGCTGAGCCGACCAGGATGTTGCATTTCTGCCGGGAACGGTGTATCCGATAAACCCGTTAGCATTCTGTAAGCCCTGTGTAGCCGCATTACCATGCCATGAGGGACAGGATGGTTTATTCATCAGATGATTCTCGATCGTATTTGATCCCTCATTAAGGACGATCTGAAATGTCATCAGAGAATCCATACACTCATAAAAGGGAGTTTGGCACCACATGACAACAAGTTGGCGATTGGTATCCTCCCCAAGGGTCCGATAGAAAATATAGGGACTTCCGGCCTGTATCGGATTCAGATCCTGGAGAGGTCCAAAAATTGCATTCCTGGCATAGAAATCACTGGCATTTGGAATTGCAAAAACATCATCCACCCCTTTCGAGTTCTCATTGGGTGAAAAGCTGATCCATCCGTTGGCGCCAATGTAAAACTGAGAATAGATATTTCCAAAAAATGAAAAAGTAAAGCCAATAGGGAACGGACCTTCCACACCGTCTTCAGAAGTTGTTACACCTTCGCCAATCAACCCGTAGGTTGCTGTGAGGGTCACAGGGATACCCGGATTGATGGTATCGTTTGGACCGGCATCAAGCTGGGCTAAAAGGGAGAATGGGAGGAGGAAGAGGGTAAGAAGAAGTAGGTGAGACGTGAGACGTGAGACGTGAGACGTGAGACGTGAGACGTGAGACGTGAGACATGAGATGCGTGATGAACTATGAAATTTGGTGGGCTTAGAGGAGGTCATCAGTCTTCAGGTGAATTTACAAAATTGCAGAAATTCCCGCAATTATGCTAATTTTGTATGTGGTTACGCCTATTCGTTAAAACGATACACAACACTATAAATTTCAACTCCCATGAAAAAAGACACGGCAATCTTTAACATCATTAAAAAAGAGCTACATCGTCAAACCAGCGGTCTTGAGTTGATCGCTTCAGAAAATTTTGTCAGCGACCAGGTACTGAAAGCGATGGGGTCCTGCTTGACCAATAAATATGCGGAGGGATATCCTGGCAAACGTTATTATGGTGGTTGTCAGTATGTTGACGAATCGGAAGAGTTGGCGATCCAACGAGCCAAGGAGTTATTCAATGCTGAATGGGCCAATGTGCAGCCACACTCCGGCGCCCAGGCAAATATGGCTGTGTTGATGACGGTTTTACAACCCGGTGATACATTTATGGGACTGGATCTCGCTCACGGAGGACATCTTTCGCATGGTTCTCCTGTAAACTCCTCCGGAATTCTATATAAAGCTGTTGGGTATCAGGTTGAAGAGTCTACCGGATTGATCAATTATGACAAGATGGAGGCGCAGGCATTGCAGATCAGGCCAAAAATGATCATTGCGGGAGCCTCAGCCTATTCCCGCGATTGGGACTACCGCCGGATGCGGGAGATTGCAGATAAGATTGGTGCAATTTTGCTGGCTGACATTGCTCATCCTGCAGGATTGATTGCCCGTGGTTTGTTGAACGATCCTCTTCCCTGGTGTCATGTGGTTACAACTACCACACATAAAACCCTACGAGGCCCGAGGGGAGGAATGATACTGGTTGGAAAGGATTTTCCAAATCCATGGGGTGTGACAACTCCAAAGGGTGAAGTCAAAATGTTTACACAAATGCTTGATTCTGCTGTCTTCCCAGGCATCCAGGGAGGGCCGCTTGAACATGTGATCGCTGCCAAGGCTGTTTCGTTTTACGAGGCTCTTTCAGACGAATATATGGAGTATGTGATCCAGGTTAAGCGAAACGCTGCTGTGATGGCACAGGCCTTCGTTGACAAAGGTTATCATGTCATCTCTGGCGGGACCGACAACCACCTGATGCTGATAGACCTGAGGAAGAAATTCCCCGACATCACCGGGAAAAAGGTTGAAAACATACTTGTACAAGCAGATATTACGGTAAATAAAAACATGGTTCCATTCGATAGCCGTTCACCATTCCAGACTTCAGGATTGCGTGTTGGGACATCGGCCATCACAACGCGCGGGATGACCGAGAAACATATGAAGCCGATTGTGGATCTGATTGATGATGTAATCTGCGAGATCGACAGCGAAGAAAAGATCCTCAGGGTGAGGAAACAGGTGAATGAGATGATGGATGAATTCCCATTGTTTGCATATTAACATGAAGACATTATACTTTGTGCGTCATGCCAAATCATCCAGGGACCATCCCGGACTCAGTGATTCGGATCGTCCATTGATGGCCAAGGGAATTGAGAGAAGTCGCCGGATCATTGGTTTTCTACAGGAGCATGGAGTGCATCCGGATCTCATGATCAGCAGTCCGGCTGTTCGGGCCTATGAAACGGCAAAGCTTTTTGCCGGTGGATTAGGCTATCCTGTTCAGAATATTGTAATTGAGCAAAAGATCTATGACGGATACTACGACCGGATTTTGGATACTGTTTATAGCACTCCGAATGATATTGATTCGATGATGATTTTCGGGCATAATCCAACCATCACCAATCTGGCAAATCTTTTTCTTCATCCGGGCATCGACGACATGCCAACGTCAACTGTAGTTGCCCTTCAGTTTGACACCCAGAAATGGGAAGAGTTGACGAATGCAAAGACATATCAGTTATTTATTGTCTCACCAAAAATGCTCAAATAGACCGATGATCCCCCGGATTAAACCTCAGATGTTAAACAGAGAGATAGGCTGGCTCTATTTTAATGAACGGGTATTGCAGGAGGCTGTCGACGAAAGGAATCCACTGATAGAGCGGTTGAAGTTCCTGGGGATCTTCTCCAATAACCGGGATGAATTTTTCCGTGTAAGAGTAGCTACGCTCAACAGGCTTCTGAACGTGGAGAAAGGTCTCTACGATACCGAAATCAATCCCAAAAAATTGTTAAACGAGATTGGAGAGCTTGTGTTATCTCAGGAAAAGAAGTTCCAATTCATCTTTGAATCCATTGTGGAGGAGTTTGCCGAACACGATATTCATATCATCAACGAGAAGCAGCTAACTGCGAAACAAGGAGAGTATGTAAGGAAATATTTTCAGGAACAGGTACGTGTTTTCCTCTTCCCCCTCATGATCAGTAGTCTTAAAGACAACTCCACCCTCGTTGACAAATCGATCTATTTGGCTGTAAAACTCGAAAGCAGTTTAACGGAAACAGGTCCTGATTATGCTTTGATTGAAGTTCCCACGAAATCGGTTTCACGATTCCTCATTCTTCCGAAAGAGGGAAAGAGCCAGTATGTGATGCTGCTGGATGATGTAATTCGCTTCTGTTTGTCGGAGATCTTCTTTCTGTTCGGTTACGATACATACAATGCCTATACGGTGAAAGTCACACGCGATGCTGAGCTTGACATTGATATTGACGTATCGAAGAGTTTTTTGGAGGTAATGGCAGAAAGTATCAAACAGCGCCGACTAGGCAATCCGGTACGTTTTGTCTATGACAACTCGATGCCAAAGGAGCTTCTTAAACTTCTCCGGAAAAAAATCAATATCCGAAAGGATGACCCCATCAGGGGCGGAGGAAGATATCATAACTTCAAGGATTTTACAGAATTTCCCGACCTGAAACATCCCGAGTTGGAGTACCCTCCCCTCCCACCTCAACGGCATCCGGAAATTAATCCCAATTCGAGCATTATTTCCCTGGTACAGCAGAAAGATATTATGTTGCACTTTCCTTACCAAACCTTCCGGCATGTCATTGATCTCCTTCGGGAGGCTTCGATTGATCCCCATGTGAGGTCGATCAAGATGACCATCTACCGTGCTGCTAAAAACTCGAGTGTGATCAACGCGCTGATCAATGCTGCCCGGAATGGGAAATATGTGACGGTATATATGGAGTTGCAGGCCCGGTTTGACGAGGAGGCGAATATCTTTTGGGCGGGGAGGCTTCATGAAGAGGGTGTAAAAGTGATCCATAGCATTCCCGGATTTAAAGTACACTCTAAACTTTTATTAATCAGAAGAAAAGAGAATTCCGAGAATGTATTCTATTCCATGATCAGTACGGGCAACTTCAATGAAGATACCGCCCGGATTTATGCTGATGACAGCCTGTTGACTGCTGATCCCAGAATTTGCCAGGATGTAGCCAACGCATTCCACCAGATGGAATCGGCTTATAAGTCTTTTCGCTACAAGTCGCTCATTCTCTCTCCGTTCAATATGAGGAACCATTTTATCCGTCTGTTAAACCAGGAGATAAAGAATGCAAAAGCCGGAAAAGATGCCTGGGCAATCATCAAGCTGAATAACCTGGTGGATAAGATTATCGTTAAGAAATTATACAAGACCAGTCAGGCCGGGGTTAAAATCAACCTTATTATCCGGGGAATCTGTGTCCCAATCCCGGGGATTGCAGGCTTGAGTGAGAATATTGAAGGCATCAGCATCGTTGACAGGTTCCTGGAACACTCGAGGGTCATTGTTTTTTGTAATGACAACAATCCATTGTATTACATTACTTCTGCCGACTGGATGATCCGCAATTTCGACAACCGGATTGAAGTTGCCTGCCCGGTTTACGATGAAGCAATCAAGAAAGATCTGTGGAAAATGTTACAGATCCAGCTTTCCGATAACACAAAAGCACGCATTCTGGGAGAAGGGAAACCTAATGCCTACAGGAAAACCCGGGGGCCTAAAGTAAGGTCACAAGAGGCGATCTATCAGTACCTGACAGGGGGGGGGGTGAAGGACGTAAGAGGTGGGACGTAAATCGCTAATCGCTATTCGCTTTGCTTCGTCACGTTGTTCCTCGCAATGACAATTTGGCGGTTTCGCAGGCGAGGTCGATTTCATCGATGGTCAGGGACTTATCACAACAGAAGGCTTCTCCTTTCTGGTGCTCGGCACAAACCTTGATTTTTCGGTAAGCAATACGTTGAATATTGATCAGGTGACGGACAGAGATGTTATCGGTTGTGAAGTTTTTTCCCCCTGATCCGCACGCAAGCGTCAGCGATGGGTTTAACGAGTTGTAAAGCCCCCCGATAGCTCCCTGTGATGAGGGGGTGTTGACCACGATTCTGCCAGCATTTAAGGCATGTGCAAAATAATGGATTTTGGCCGGGTCGTTGGAAAAAATACTTACCGTGTGGCCCAATCCACCTTGCTGGTTGATTCGTTTGCAAAGTGTGATCGCATCATCGAACTCGTCAACCTCGTAGTAAGCCAGGATGGGAGCAAGAATTTCGAGAGAGAGAGGCCATTGTATTCCAACCTGAGTGGGCTCCAGATGAGCGAGAAGAAGCCGGGTACCTTCAGGAATTGTGATCCCGGCCAGCCTTGCAATCACCTCCGGGTACTGGCCAATCACTTCTGGACTCATAGACCTTTGTGCGGTATTGATCGCGATGGCCCCAACCTTGATAATCTCATCCTGAGAGAGAAAATACCCACCCTGCTTTTCAAACTCCTCCCTTACCTCTTTGGCATTAAAACGCGATACAACCACGGCCTGTTCACTGGCGCAGATGGTTCCATTGTCGAACAGTTTTGAGACCAGAATTTGATCAACTGCAAAAGGAACATCAGCCGTTTTCCCAATGTAAACCGGAACATTTCCTGGACCTACTCCAATTGCAGGGTTTCCTGAACTGTATGCAGCCCGCACAAGGCTCACCGACCCGGTAGCAAGAACCAAAGCAGTTTGGTGGTGGCTCATGAAAGCCAATACCTGGTCACGGGAGGCCCGAGGAATCCATTGAATGCAGTTTTCGGGAGCCCCGGCTTCACGTGCGGCTTCATAGCAGATGCGGGCAGCTTCGATTGTGCATTTACGGGCAGCTCCATGAGGATAGATCATGATCGGATTCCTGGTCTTCATTGCGATAAGAATCTTGAACATCGCAGTGGAAGTAGGATTTGTAATCGGAGTCACGGCAAAAACAGGTCCCATCGGACGCGCTATCTCTGTAATCATGCTTTCTTCATCCTTACTAATGACGCCAACGGTTTTTTGGTTGATGATATCTTTATATACAAATCGTGTAGCGATAATGTTTTTCACCATCTTATCATGAACATTCCCTAATGCGGTCTCCTCATGGGCCATTTCGGCCAATTTCCATCGGTTTGAAAAACCCGCTTCATAAATTGCCCGTGTAATCCTGTCGGTCTGCTCCTGATCAAGCTTAGAGAATGCGTGCGCAGCAAGTAAGGCTTTCTGTATTGTTGTTTCTACCAAAGGATCTGAGAAGTGCTCATCCATAATCACATATTTATATGGACAAATATAGATATTTTTGGGAAATGGTCATGAGGTCATGAAGTGATGGGGGTGATGGGCAAATTAATTTTAGTTGTTGGAGATTTTAATTTTGAATATCACATTACTGGTTGTAAATTTGTTACCATTATGTGGAAAAAGATATTAAACATTGTATTCAACAAATATTTCCTCACTTCGGTGGCTTTCCTTGTTTGGTTATTCTTCTTTGACAGCAACAACATCCTCCTCAGGCTTCGGCTTAAAGATCAGTTGAATGAGCTAAAGCTGGAAAAGGAATTTTACCTCAACGAAATTCAAAAAGATTCCATTCTAACCCAGAAACTGTTATCCGACACTGCCGAGCTGGAACGTTTCGCCAGGGAAAAATACCTGATGAAAAAGGAGAATGAGGATGTTTTTATGGTAGTTGACACTACGCCGAATCCACATCAATAATCAATCTTACTCCCGAAAACTCTTTCTTCTGGTAAAACCCGTCAAGAATTTCTTTGATTTTCTCTTTCATGGCAGTGGTCTCGCCTCCCCTCTCTAATTTGATCATGATCTGCTTGATATAGAGATTCATGACACGTGCCACCATTGGGTATTCGGGGCCAAGAATCCGTTTCCCGAATCTGGCTTTAAGGTCTGAGGCAAGGCTGGCAGCTGCCTGATTCAGCACATCGGGCTTCCGGTGTTTCAACCGAATCACGATCAACCGGTAAAATGGGGGATAGTTGAATTGTTTGCGATCGTTGAGTTGTGCCAGGTACATTCCCTGGTAGTCGTTGTTTACAACATATTGAATGATCGGATTGGATGGTTGCCAGGTTTGGATGATTACCTCCCCGCGTTTTTTCTTGCGCCCCGACCTCCCTCCTACCTGAGCCATAAGTTGGTAGCTCCTCTCCCCGGAGCGGAAATCGGGATAGCTGAGCATATTATCGGCGTTGAGTATACAAACAGTGCTAACATGATCAAAATCCAAACCTTTTGTCACCATTTGCGTGCCTATCAGGATGTCGGTCTTGCGCGCTTCAAAATCACCAAGGATTTTCTGGAGTCCGTGCTTCGACCGGGTCGTATCAAGATCCATACGGGCAACACGGGCATCCGGCATCAAAATTTCAAGATCCTCTTCTACGCGCTCGGTGCCAAAACCTTTCATCCTGATTTTTAAACCATTACACTCGGGGCATCGTTCAGGGATCCGCGCTACATATCCGCAATAATGGCAGCGAAGCTGATTAATCTTTTTATGGTAGACAAGGGTTACGTCACAATTCTTGCAACTTGGCATCCAGTGGCATGTTTCACATTCCAGTCGAAGTGAAAAACCCCGTCGGTTTTGAAAGAGAATAACCTGTTCACGGTTCTTAACGGCCATCTCCATTTTTGCAAGAAGCGCGGAAGAGAAGTGAGACTTCATCTTCCCCTCCCTGTGTTCTTGTTTGATGTCAACGACCTCAATCTGGGGAAGTTCCATCTCACGGTAGCGGGTCATAAGTTCCACCAACCCATACTTGCCTTGCCTGGCATTGAAATAACTCTCGATTGAAGGGGTTGCTGAACCAAGGAGAACTTTGGCATCGTGCAGCTTTCCTAGGATAATTGCCGCATCCCGGCCATTGTACCGGGGGGCTGGGTCGTACTGTTTAAAAGAGGAGTCATGCTCCTCATCAACGATGATAAGTCCGAGGTTGGTGAAAGGGGCAAAAATTGCAGACCTTGCCCCGAGAATCACATCATACTGATGATCAATGGTACGGTTCCAGATCTCTGCTTTCTCCTGTTCATTAAACCGGGAATGGTAGACGCCTGCACGATCCCCAAAATATCTTTTCAGCCGACTGATAATCTGAGTAGTAAGTGCAATTTCAGGAAGAAGGTAAAGTGCCTGTTTCCCCGAATCAAGGGCCTCTTTGATCAGGTTAATGTAGATCTCCGTTTTGCCACTCGACGTCACTCCGTGCAGCAACACCACCTCGTTGTGAATCCATCCTGCTCTGATCGAATCAAGGGCCTGCTGCTGGTCTTCAGTAAGTTGTATGGAGGAGACCGGAAACGACTGAGCTCCTGAAGGCATCCGGCTCACCTGTTCCTCAGATACAATCAGTGCCCCCTTTTTTACCAAGGCATTCATGGCACTATCCCCTCCGCTCAGCTTCTCCATTAATGAAGAGCGTGAAATTGAGACTGGTTTTCCCGGTTCATATTTGGTAAGATGAACAAAGGTCATCAGCACTTCAAGCTGCTTTGGAGAGCGCTTCTCCAGTGCATTAAACAGTTTCCTTAACTCCTCCTCCCCGGATGCCAACTCCGCAGATAGCCGCACAACTTTCTCTCTTCTAGGGCGGTACTTGTCGGTCAACTCCTCCTCCAGCAAAACAATCCCTTTATCAATCATGGTCTTGATTACCGGAATTACCTTTTGCTGATCCAGGATCCTGATCACATCCGAAATCGAAATCATTTTCCGGTGTCCCAGGGCTTCAAGCAGCAACATCTCCTTTTCATTCAACCCACTAAGGTCCCCGGTAAATGATGGATTGAGCACCATCCTTGATTCGCTGGCCAGTTTCATCACCGATGGCAATGCCGCATTCATCACCTCTCCGGTGTGGCACATGTAGTACGATGATATCCAATCCCAAAACAAAAACTGGATGTCCGAAACTACAGGCAACTCGTCGAGCACAGAAAGGATGTACTTAGGAATATGGTTGGCAGGAGGTTTCTCGTGAATCGTCCGGATCAGTGCAGTATAAATCTTTCTGGCCCCAAACTGGACCACAACCCTTTTTCCGATGGTCACGGAATCATTTAAATCATAAGGTACACGATACGTGAAAGTACCACTGACAGGTAGCGGGAGGATGACATCGGCGAACAGAGTGGTGCGGTCCAATTTTGCAGTTTGTTATATCGTATACAGGAGCGGGTTTGGAACCCGCCCTTACAGTGCCAGCACCCGCGACATCTCGAGCAAGTCGAGGATGATGCCTTTCCGGTTCTTGATGGCCTCTTCGAAAGGTGTGTAGGCGATCTGTTTGTTGATCAGTCCGACCATCACGCCCTGCTGTCCCTCTTTCAACGCTTTCACAGAGGCATATCCCAACATGCTGGCCAGCATTCGGTCTCTGGCGGTTGGAGAGCCTCCCCGCTGGATATGGCCAAGGATCGTGACCCGTGTCTCCAGTTCCGGAAGTCTATCTTTCACCTGTGCGGCTATCGATTCGGCATCCCCGGCATCATCGCCTTCGGCAACGATCACAATTCCGGATGTTTTGTTTTTCCTGATGTCGTGCTTGACCAACCTGGAAAGATTATCGATATAAGTTTTTGTTTCAGGGACCAGGATAAACTCTGCTCCGGTGGCCACACCACTCCAGAGCGCTATATATCCCGAGTCGCGGCCCATCACCTGGATAAAGAAGAGGCGGTCATGCGCCGTAGCCGTATCGCGGATCTTATCTGCTGCTTCGGTCACCGTGTTGATGGCCGTATCAAAACCAATCGTATAATCGGTGCCATAAAGATCATTATCGATAGTCCCCGGAAGCCCAATCACGGGAATGTCAAACTCTTTGGTGAATTCAGCTGCGCCGGTAAAGGTTCCGTTCCCACCAATTGCCACCAACGCATTGATATTGTACTTCATAAGTTGTTCGTAAGCCAAAGCTCTC
>Ga0351968_1003_pt1 | contig 50228 bp, 41 predicted proteins | sample BONcelHFGM3001D5_FD_206755 | JGI IMG/M metagenome (GOLD analysis project Ga0351968, IMG submission 206755) | Enriched cells from coal bed in the Powder River Basin, Montana, United States - BONCAT cells FGM rep1 HSBNCT.FGM.300.1.D5 ...
ATCCAAGGTAATTGACGTACTCCCCTGACCCGATGTGATGGTTAAATTGCCGGTGACACACCAGTGGTAATCGGTTGCTGAGACCAGAGGATCGATGGAAAATACGATCCCGGTGGAATTTTGACATAATGATGCAGGTCCGTAAATCTGAAGGGCTGTATCGGGCGAGTAACAATCGGCGAATTTCACAAGAAAAAATGTATACCAGGATAAAAGGTCCTGCTGAAATGACCCTGGTGTGGCAATGTGATTGAGCAATGGAGACCTTGTACAGGAAGAATTATTGCTGGAATAGTTTGCTGACCAGGTATTACCGCACAGATATACATTACCCGAGGCATCAACAGCACAAGAAGAGGCGTCGTCCTGGCCCGTTCCTCCATAATAAGTACCCCATACACGCTGGCCATTCGTGGTGAATTTAGCCAGGAATACATCCTGATAGCCTCCCATATAAGTTGTTCGATACGCATTTGGGGATGGGATGACATTATTTTGATTGTTTGTAAATCCGGTAACGAAGACAAACCCGCTGTCATCCACTGCCGCCCCAAGTATTCTGGCATTATCCACTCCATAAAATGTGCCCCAGAGATATTGACCGTCCGCACTAAATTTTGAAAGGCAGGCATTGCTTCCTCCTATTGGTGTCGGTTGAAAAACTCCCGGCGTTCCAATAGTCGGTGAGCTTCCGGTGCCATAAACATACACATTCGTGCCGGTATCCGCGGTGCAGCCATAGAGAATGTCTGTCGCTGGCCCTGCATAATACGTTCCCCAGAGCCGTTGACCGTCCGAATTAAAGGTGGCCAAAAATCCCGATCCTAACCCAATCAATGTAGGAACAAAAGATCCGGGGGTGGCAATGTTGGTGGGAGAGGCTGTGTTTCCGGTCAAAAAAACAAATCCATTCTTGCTGGCGGAACAGGAAGGATTTTGTTCCAGGTTGGCTCCCCCGTAATAGGTTCCCCAAAGCCGTTGTCCGTCGGCCGAGAATTTGACTAGGTAATTGTCGCGCGTACCCCCAAAGGTTGACTGATGAGCCCCCGGGGAAGCAATAAAATCAGGAGCATTGGTTATTCCGGCACAATAAATATTTCCGGCAGTATCCACTGCACAGTACTCGAGATGATCCATCGCCCAGAGGCCGGGTGTTTCGTTTCCACCATAGTAGGTTCCCCAGATCCGTTGACCACCGGGAGTAAATTTTGCGACGAAACCATCCGATTGTCCATGCCTGACCGTCTGGTAGGCTCCGGGCGATGCCATATTATCCGGAGAACCGGTCAGACCAGCCATGATGATATTATCATTTTGATCAACAGCGCAGGAACTTCCATACTCATTTTGGGTTCCACCATAGTATGTTCCCCATTCTCTCTGCCCATCCGGAGAAAATTTAACCAGAAATGCATCCCCGTTGCCTATTAACATAGTCTGGTATGCACCGGTAGTTGCGATATTGTCAGTCGAACCGGTTTGTCCTGTTATGATGCAATTCCCCTCTCCATCAACGGAACAGGCCTTGAGCCATACAGCGGCAATGCCATTTCCGCCGTAATATGTTCCCCATCTCCTCGTTGGAATCGGATCAATGATCAGCTCAGCATACTCCGGAATTCTCTCTGAGAGACCAAATCCCCAGATGTTTTCTCCTTTTTTTATGAAATTGCCCTTTACCGGAAATGAATGATCATACATCTGGTACGAGCAGAGCGGGATAATTTCATCGACAACACCAACCGATGTCTTAAGTTTCAGCCCTTCGGGAATCTCCCGAATTTTCATAGGACCCAGGATCTCAAGTTGAATATTTGCGAGATTTCCACCCGGGTGAACCAAAAAGTTATATTCAAACCCATGATTTTCATCCACCAGGAACTCGAGGTCAATGCCGGGATAGATATTCAGGTAGGTGACTTTTTGATAGGATTTTACATCTGTCACACCTTCAGCCGGCGTCCCCTTTGTGTAATAGTTCAAATAATCCGTTGAAGGCTCAGAAGTGATGATCTCGCAATTGGGGTTGGAGCCGATAAGGGCGAAGTCGATGCGGTGAAATTTCACTTCTCCCCAAGGCTCTTTCTCGCCCCCCGCCCCCCTAAAGGGGGAGAAAAAGTCCCCTTCAGGGGATTTAGGGGCAAAGAGATCATAACTCCATCCACCCCTCCTCAACTGCACATTAAACCCTGGAGTATTCAGGAGATATAGAACAGAAGGATTGGGCTTGTTGTTCTGGTCGATGATCTGGCCTTTATTTTGGATGAAGCCTTTGGTGGATGATTTGGTAAAGGAATCAGGGTTTTGAGCGAACAGCGAATTCGCGAAGAGAAGGAGAATTATTCCGGCAAGAAAACGAAGGAATAGCATCGAAAATGTTTCGTAGAGTAAAGATACGCATTATGTGGTCATGGTTGCCTGCCAAATCCTTTTTTTATCCTTGATTTATAGTATGGTTGTATTTGGCACGTCACCGTGTTTCGAATCGTTTAACCAATGGCCAGGACAAAAGAAGGGAGCCGGCTCTGCAAAAGCAACAAAAAGGAACAGAAACTTAAAGAAGAGTTAGAGAAGTCTTAGAGGAGCCTTAGAGGAGGACAGAATCTAACAGACAGGCAACTGGAAGGAGAGAGGTAGCGATCTAGTCATTCAGCTTCATTCCGTCAAAATTCCCAGAGCTCATCATTAGATAGACAACATTCTCCTTTGGGAGTTCCATAAGTCTCACTTTCAGTTTTTCCGAATCATCAAATACTTCCATTGTGGGCAGATTGAAGCCTGCACGGATCTGGTCGGCTGTGATCTCCGGCAAGCGTTTCAATTGTATCGCATGGTGATTGAAATAGACGATTGCGATGTCGGCCTCTTTCATAGATCCCGAATAGTGATGCAGAAATCCTTCGCTCAGACTGCTGTAAGTGTGCAACTCCAGGCAGGCAATGATCGTTCTTTCAGGAAATTGCTCTTTCACAGCCTGAATCGTTGCCTTCACCTTGGAGGGGGCATGGGCAAAGTCTTTGTACAGGGTGTATGTATCCCTGTTTGCCAGTAGTTCCAATCGTTTGGAAGCGCCCGTAAAACTTGTGATGGCTTCATGAAATCGTTGATCGGAAACACCTAGTTGGTTGCAGACCAACTTCGCTCCATTCATGTTCATCAGATTATGCTTCCCAAAGATCCGGAGCGTGCAGGTGCCTTCAGGAGTGATCAGATGCGTGATGCCATGGTCAACCCGATAGTTCGGTGTGGTGTATGGGAATCGGTGCAGATCGGCCCGGTCTTCCCTGCAAATTTGTTGCAACACCTCATCTTCGTCGCAAAATATCAACGTTCCATCTGAGGATATCAGCCGGATAAACTCCCTGAATTGCTCCACATAGTTCCCGAAGGTGGGGAACACGTTGATGTGATCCCATGCCACCCCGCTCAGTAGTGCAATATCAGGCCGGTAGAGATGAAATTTGGGACGAAGATCAATGGGTGATGTGAGGTACTCATCACCTTCAAAGATCATGATATCCGCCTCTTCACTGAGCTTTACCATCACATCAAATCCTTCCAGTTGCGCTCCAACCATGAAATCGCAATCGATACCGGCTGCTTTGAGTACATGGAGGATCATCGCTGTGATAGTGGTCTTGCCGTGGCTTCCGCCAATAACTACCCGGGTTTTGTCTTTTGCCTGTTCGTAGAGATATTCGGGATAGGAAAATATCCGGATACCCAGCTCTTTTGCCCGTAAGAGTTCAGGATTATCGGCTTTGGCATGCATTCCCAGGATCACGGCATCCAGGCCGGAGTGAATCCGTTCCGGGAACCAGCCTTCAGAGGGTGGGAGGAGTCCCAGGGCTTTCAGGCGGCTGCCGGAGGGCTCAAAAATCTCGTCATCCGATCCTGTAATCTGATATCCTTTCTGGTGCAGGGCTATGGCCAGGTTGTGCATGGCACTGCCGCCAATGGCGATAAAATGAACTCTCATGTATACGGGTTTACATCCAAAATTACGATTATTTTACATTGGGGGTGTTGCATATGCTATAGGGAATTTAGTAATTTCACAAATTGAATGGAGGATCGTTATTCTATGAAGATAAAGTTTGAAGCGTACAAACGGGAAGTTGAATTGCTTTCGCCGTTGGAGTTGATCGGTTTTTTCCTTGACAGGCATCCTGGAAGAGTGGCTTTTAGCAGCAGTCTTGGCGCTGAAGACCAGGCGCTTACACATATGCTTGCCGGCCTCGGGAAACCATTTAAACTATTTACCCTCGATACCGGACGCATGTTCCAGGAGAGCTATGAACTGCTTGAGATCACGAGGCAGAAATACAACCTTCCGTTTGAGGTCTATTTCCCGGAGGCTTCGCAAGTGGAGAAGATGGTCACAGAAAAGGGCATCAACCTTTTTTATGAAAGTGTTGAAAACCGGAAACAGTGTTGTCATATCAGGAAGATCGAACCATTGAGAAGGGCCCTGAGAGGAATGGAGATCTGGATTACCGGGGTACGAAGGGATCAGTCTGTTACACGGGGCGGCACAGGGGTTCTTGAATGGGATGCCGACCTCGGACTGATCAAGGTCAATCCGCTGATAGAGTGGAGCAGTGAGGATGTTTGGAACTATATCAGGGAACAGAAGGTTCCTTATAACACGCTGCATGATCAAGGGTTCCCGAGTATCGGATGCCTTCCCTGCACACGGGCTGTGTTGCCGGGCGAGGATATCCGTGCCGGCAGATGGTGGTGGGAAAACCCCGAATTAAAAGAGTGTGGATTACATCTTCCCAAGAAATAACCGGCTATGAATACAATTGATTTGATAGAGTTTGGCAAGGCATTCAGGGAGGATTACGAACATCCGACTCTCCTGTTTCAGGATGTCGGCCACAAGATTTACTGGCTGGGTATTCCGGAGGCAACTGCATTTCGTTCCAACACCTACCTGATTGTTGACAACGACGAAGCGATCATCGTTGACCCTGGTGGGGCTGGTCATTTTGAATTTGTGCTGAACCGGGTTGCGCAAATACTCCCTCCCGAACGTGTAGCAGGACAGGTGCTCTCCCATCAGGATCCGGATGTGGCGGCTTCGTTTCCTCTCTGGGTGGATATAAACCCGATGATCAAAGTGATTGCATCTGCCCGAACCCATACCCTCTTAAGCCATTACCGTGATTTTCTCTTCGAAGCGGTGAATGCCAGTGATCATCCCGAATACAGGTTCACATCCGGGAAAATCGTTCAGTTCATTCCGGCTCCTTTTCTTCACTCCCCCGGAGCGTTTGCCACTTACGACACAGTTTCCAAGTTCCTTTTATCAGGAGATATCTGGGCTGCCATTGATATGGAGTGGCAACTGGTTGTGAGAGATTTTGCCAGGCACAAGTTGAATCTCAATTTGTTTCATCTTGATTATATGGCATCAGGGAAAGCCTCACGGGGATTTATTGACCGGATCAAAGATTTGGAAATCGAGGCAATATTGCCTCAGCATGGAAGCATTATCCCAAATGAATTTGTCCCAATGGCTCTTGATTATCTGACACGATTGCATTGTGGCACAGATGTCATATACCCTGATATAAAATAATCGATTTTTTATATGTCTGAAGAACTGCATCAACGGATTAAAGAGCTTGAACACAGGAATAAAATCCTGGTTTCCGCTGCCGGGCAATGGGACCACCTGCAGAAGATGTACCTGGATTCACACGGGAAGCTTCATCAGCGTGAATCCTTTCTCCAAGAGATCAAAGAAAGGATGGAAAAAGCTTTGTCGGCCGGTGACTTAGCCTGGTGGGACTGGGAGTACAAGTCAGGGAAGATCTATTTTGACCCCGAACGAGCAAGGTTGCTGGGCTTTACGGTTGAAGAACTCCCTAAGAATTTCAATGAAGTCATTCAGCGTATTCATCAGGAAGATCATGATGAAGTAGTCGCGAAGATTCGCGCACACATTGCGGGAGAGACCGACTGTTATGAAGCAGAGTACAGGCTTCAGTCAAAAGCCGGGGAGTGGAAATGGTTTTATGATCGGGGGAGAGTGGCTGAGAAGGACATCATGGGAGACCCGGTATTGATATCGGGGGTATTGATTGATATCAACGATCGGAAAGTCGCTGAGAAAGAGTTGACTGCACAACGGGATATTGCAGATGCATCCAGCAAGGCCAAAAGCCTCTTTCTGGCAAACATGTCGCATGAGATATACACACCCATGGCAGGTGTGGTTGGCATGGCAGAAATCCTGAAACAATCAGAACTTGCTGATGAACAGCGCGAATACCTTGATATTATCGTAAACTCCGCTTCAAACCTGATGTCGGTGTTGAATGATATCATGGAGTTTATCAAAGTTGAGAACAGGAAAGTAGAGTTGGTCGTTTCTCCTTTTTCCATCACACACCTGATCCAGGAGGTGGAAGTTGAAACGCTAAAGAGGTGCAGGGACAAAGGGTTGGAACTTCTAATTTATATTGATACTCAGATTCCTGATCATGTAATTGGAGACCCAAGGAGGGTCCGTCAGTTATTGCAGATAGTTATCAATAATGCGATCAAGTTCACTGATGAGGGCAGGGTTATTCTATCCATTGAGTTTGCCGCATGGGATGCGGAGACAATCCGGATCCGGTTCAGAGTCACTGATACAGGAATCGGAATTCCTGAGCATGAGTTAGCCTCCCTTTTTCAATCCTTCACACGGTTAAACACCAAGATCGGCAAATACGGCGGAAGCGGACTGGGGCTCGCCATTGCCAAAAGTCTGGTCGAACTGATGAATGGCGAGATAGCTGTTGAGAGCCAGGAGGGCAAAGGGTCAACGTTCGTCTTTACTGTTGAATTTGACCGGCTGGTTGAGCAGGAGACACATCTTGATGTTTCAATGCTCCATGGGAAAAGGATTTTACTGGTGGACAATGATCACGTGCGCCGGACTTCTTTAAAAGACTACCTGTTGGTTTGGGATTGTGAGATCGAAGAACGTCATTCCATTGGAGAAGCGTTGGAACATATCCAGCACCAAAACCAGGTGGGGAAACCGCTTGACCTTACCATTTTCGAATACAGCTCCCTGATGACATCTTTGGGACTTGCACTTGACCAATTCGCCAACCCCGAATGGCTGAAAATTCCACGGGTCCTGATGGCTTCAAAAGGGGAGGAGATTCCGTTGGAAGGGATCAAAGAGGCTGGATTTCAGTTAATCCTGCTTCGGCCATTTCTTCCAAAACAACTGGCAGAAGCAATACAGGCTGCTTGTTCCGGCACAGAGCCCAGGTTCGGAATTATTGGTGACAACCAGTTCCAGGAGGTGTCTGGCTCGGCCAGGAGGGCACTGAAGATATTGCTAGTGGAGGATAACCTGATCAATCAGCGTGTTGCTTTGGTGACACTTAAAAAACTTGGTCATGAGACCACCTTAGCAGAGAATGGCAAAGTGGCTGTTGAACTATTTCAGAAGGATAAATTTGACCTGATCCTGATGGATATTCTGATGCCTGAAATGGATGGACTTGAGGCTACCCGAAGGATCAGAGAGATGGAGGCTGCAGTCAATGGTGATCCAGTACATATTTGTGCTATCACTGCCAACATCAACCAAGAGGATGAAGATGCCTGTTATGAAGCAGGAATGGATTATTACATTACCAAGCCATTTCAACTTCAGGAACTTAACAAAATTCTTAGCAAGGTTTAACGATCAGTTAAAACGGATTGCCTTGATCGGAGAGATTCGGGTGATGATCATGGAAGGGATGATCAGCATCAGGTAACAAACCACAATCGTACCCAGGTTGAGAAGCAGAATATTCCAGCCATCCAGGTAGATGGGCACCACTGCCATATAGTAGGACTCCTGTGGCAACGTAATCAATCCGAAATGTTGTTGAAGAAGTGAAATTCCAAACCCTGCTATATTCCCGAAGATCATGCCGAGCCCTATAATAAATACGGATTGATAGAGGAATATCCTTCTAACGGATCTGTTATTCATGCCAAGTGCTTTCAATATTCCGATGGTACTTGTTCGTTCAAGGATCAGGATCAGTAACGTGGATATCATTGTAATTGCTGCAACCAGAATCATCAGGATCAGTATTATGAGGACATTGATGTCCTGCAGGGCAAGCCAATCGAATATCTGAGGATAAAGCTGTTTGATCGTCGAAGCATCCAAACTGAATCCAATACTTTGATAGACGGCTTTTCCAAGCTGGTCTATCCGGGAAAAATCGTCAATCAGAATCTCAATGCCTCCAACCTCACCCGGTTCCCAGTTGTTCAGCCGCCTAATGTGATGAATATCACCCAGTACATACATATCGTCAAACTCTTCAAGACCGGTCTCATAGATTCCAACGATGGTAAATTTTCTCCCCAGAACATTATTCCCGGCAATGAAGTACATTCTAAGGTCGTCATTGAGTTTTAAATTCAGCAGGTTACAGAGCTTTTTCGAAATAATTACCTCGTCGGTCCGGTTGGAATCTGTTGGCTGGAAATGTCGGCCTTCCCGTATCTTGCTTTCGAAAAATGACCAGTCAAAGTCACTCCCAACCCCTTTCAAAACAACTCCCTGGATCTGATCTTCCGTTTTAATGATACCTGCTTTGGTTGCGAAGGCCTGGATATGTTTGATGCCTTTAATGTTCTTTAGTGCGGGAAGAAATTCCTGGTCCTGACGGATGGGTTTAGGCTCAAACGATTGGTTCTCCTCGAAACTGGTGATTTGGATATGGCCTCCGAAGCCGATGACCTTCTCCCTGATCTCTTTCTGGAATCCACTGAGGATGGCAATTGAAAGGAACATGACCGACAACCCCAGTGCGATGCTAATGATAGCAATGATAACAATTGGCCGGGAGAAGTTAGCCTTGTTTTGGGCTACCATCCGTTTCGCAATAAACAACTCGGTGTTCAAAGGGAGAAAAGTTTCTGATGCAAAAGTAGTAAATTTGTGGCGGATCCGTAGGGGCGGGTTCCAAACCCGCCCCTTGAGTGGATTATAGTGAAAGAACACCCAGAAAAGCGAAAAGCAAGGTGGTAAACAAACGTAGATATTGCATTATGGTTTTAGGGATCCTGTTATTGACTGCGGGAGGCAAAGCCAGCGGCCAGGTTGTGACCGGAGCCGAACGTACGGGAGAATACTTCCCGATGATCCAGGGAAAACGGGTTGGAATTGTTGCCAACTCTGCTTCGGTTGTCAATGGGGTGAATACGGTTGATACCCTGGTATCCATGGGATGCAATGTGGTGAAGATCTATTCTCCCGAGCATGGATTCCGTCGTCAGGTTGGAGCCGGGGTAGAGGTTGAGAACCAAATGGATCCCACTACCGGAATTGAGGTGATCTCCTTATATGGCAAAAACCGGAAGCCGTCCCCGAGTGACCTTGAAGGAGTTGACTTGATGGTTTTTGACATCCAGGATGTTGGGGTTAGGTTTTATACTTACATTTCTACGTTGAGTTATTTGATGGAGGCGTGTGCCGAGAGTGGGATTCCACTACTGGTTTTTGACAGACCTGATCCGAATGGATTTTACATCGACGGTCCTGTTCTTGATCCCAGGTTCTCTTCATTTGTTGGACTTCACCCTGTACCGGTAGTTTACGGGATGACCATCGGCGAGTATGCCTGTATGGTTAACGGCGAAGGCTGGCTGAAGGATGGAATTCGGTGTGACGTAAAAATAATACCCCTGGAGAACTGGACGCATCAAACGTTTATCAAGATAGATCAGGCGCCTTCACCAAACCTGCCTACATTAAATTCGATCTATCTCTATCCATCCCTTTGCTTTTTTGAAGGCACCGACATCAGTATTGGCAGGGGTACATGTGCTCCTTTTGAAGTTTTTGGCCATCCTGAAATGAAGGGATTTGCTTTTTCATTCACACCTGCAAGCATCCCGGGCAAAAGCATTCACCCACCCCATGAGGGAGTGCAGTGCCTGGGATTGGATCTTCGGGATTTTTATCAAACACACCCTGCCATGTTTGGTCGGATCAACCTCTCCTGGTTATTTATGGCATTCAAAAATCTGGGCAACAGTCCGGATTTTTTTACCTCGTATTTTGACAAGCTTGCGGGTACGGATGCCCTGAGGCTGCAGATCTTGCGAGGAGCAACGGAGACGGAGATCCGTGAATCGTGGCAGGAGGGGATCGGCCGATTTAAATCAGTGAGGGAGAAGTACTTATTGTACGATTAAATTCTGCCGGGGTAGACTTGCAGTCCCTCTTCCAGGCATTTCATCGCTTTTTTCAGGTGATCAACATTGAGCACATAGCTGATCCTCACCTCATCCTTCCCTCTTCCGGGAGTTGCGTAGAACCCCGTAGCAGGGGCCAGCATTACTGTTTGGTTTTCGAAGTTGAAGCTATCGAGGAGCCATTGACAGAATTTGTCTGAATCGTCTATTGGTAAACGTGCTGTTGCATAGAAGGCACCGCCGGGATTCGGACAGAAACAGCCCGCTATGTTATTGATGGATTCAACAACAATGTTGCGCCGTGTAACGTACTCATCCAGAACGCCTGTCATATAGGCTTCAGGCGTATCAATAGCGGCTTCTGCAGCAATTTGTCCGAGCGTTGGCGGGCTTAGTCGTGCCTGTGCAAATTTCATAGCCGTTGACATCACCTCTTTGTTACGGGAAATCATAACTCCAATACGTGTACCGCAGGCACTGTATCGTTTTGAAACCGAGTCAAGCAGAATTACATTGTCTTCGATGCCTTTCAGGTTCATAACGGAATGATGCTTCTTCCCATCGTAGCAGAATTCGCGGTATACCTCGTCGGAGAAAAGGAATAGGTTATACTTCCGGATGATCTCTTTCAGGGTTTCCAGTTCTTCCAGGGAATAGAGATATCCGGTAGGGTTGTTTGGATTGCAGATCATGATCCCTTTGGTACGGGGTGTAATCGCCTTTTCAAATGAGCTGATGGGAGGCAGGGCGAATCCATCTTCAATCGATGAATCGATCGGTTTCACCACAACCCCGGCGGCCACTGCGAATCCGTTATAGTTTGCGTAGAAAGGCTCCGGGATGATGATTTCATCACCGGGGTCCAAACAGCTCATCAAGGCAAAAAGGATGGCTTCAGATCCTCCTGTAGTGACGATCATCTCTTCGGGAGAAATATCTATCTGGTTTCGTTTATAGTATTCAGCCAGTTTCTTCCGGTAGGAGAGGATCCCTGCGGAGTGGCTGTACTCAATCACTTTCAGGTCGATATGCCGAATTGAATCCATCACATTTGCTGGCGTCTCGATATCGGGCTGGCCAATGTTCAGGTGATAGACTTTAATTCCCTGGCGTTTTGCCTCTTCGGCATACGGAACAAGTTTACGAATCGGGGACGAAGGCATCTGTCCTCCCCTGGAAGAGATGGTTGGCATAGAAATCAGATCTTAAATTTGGCTCAATTATTTATTGACAGGAGCAGCTCCAATATCATTCTGTTTTTCAGGTAAAGTTTCGGTAGGAGGTGCGACCACCTTCCCTTTTATTGAGAGCAACACTCTGTTTGACTGAGCATTTGAGTAAACCGTCACCGTTTTATTGATCGGACCGATATTGTTCGTGTTATAGGTCACTTTTATTACATCACTTTTCCCCGGCAGGATTGGTTCCTGGGGCCAGGTTGGGACTGTACATCCACATGATGAGATCGGTTTTGAAAGGATCAATGGTTCTTTTCCGGTGTTTGTGAAGGAAAACTCGCAGGTTCCGTTGCTTCCTTTAACAATTGTTCCATAATCATGAACGGTCTTCTCAAAAGAGATCTCAGGAGCATTCGGATTACTTGCGGCAGGCTGGACAGGATCTGGCTGCTGCGCATTGATGGTTAGGAAAGTTGAAAACAGGAAGATGCAGGATACTATTAACTTACGCATAGGATTCATTTTTACTAATTTTAATTTGCACAAAATTATATAAATCGTGCGGGTTCCTTCAATAATTTACATTATTTTAACACTTTGATCGAAATTAGACACATACACCTTTCTTTATATTTCGTATATTTGCATGCTGAAAAGTATCTTTTTCATCAGTGGCATAAGAAACAGCGACCGAATGAAGCGACTTTCTGTTTTACTTTTGACTTTCCTGATTCTAGGATTTCTCCTTATCTCATGTTCCCACAAAATACAACCTGCTGTCACTGAAGTAACCGAAAACCAGGAACAACCTGGAGGATTTATGGCATTAAGCCCTTGCATCATATACAAAACGAAAGCGGATTACAACGCATATGTTCCTGTGTCGCTTTCTCAGGATAAAACATGGGTTACCTCTTATCCCGATGTTTCCGACCTTCGAACACAGGGCAAATTGGCATACCCGGATAAGTTATCTGGCGGATTCCTCCTTGACAACAGGGGAATAGGACCCGATGTGGCATTTCTTTCGGTTACCTATGAATCTTATGCAGCACAAGCGAAAACACCAGGTGCGGATGATCTGTTCAGGCAGTTACTTGACAAGGATCCCCTCCTGGAGATGTATGAATGCGGGAACCGTTATCAATATAGCGACATCATCAGCGAGTTGAATCAGATAATTGATTCCGGGAAACTTTCAGATTGTAAAAAAATTAAATGAGCACAGAGATAGCACAACTCCGGGAGCTTGACGGAAGTCAGCTCTACTACAGTATCCTTGCGGGAGCACAGAGAATTTTCGACCATCAAATGATCCTGAACAAGATCAATGTTTTTCCGGTGGCTGATGCTGACACCGGTACAAACCTTGCCTCTACCATGCGATCCATCGTGGATGCAAAGATCCCGATTGAGAACCTGAAGCAAACGGCATCGGCAATTGCTGATGCCGCCATGAGCGGGGCCCGTGGAAACTCGGGAATCATATTTGCCCAGTTCCTCTATGGATTTAGCAACGAGCTTAAAGCTGACGGAAAACTTGATGTTCAATCCTTTGCTGAGAGTATGAAGAAGGCTGTTGCTTATGCCTACGATGCGATTGCCAACCCGGTTGAAGGTACTATACTGACGGTGATCAAGGATTGGGCAGACTATCTTTATGCCTTAAAAGATATCATTGACGATTTCATCAAGATTTTACTTGAAGCGTATAACAAGGCTGTAGAGTCGCTTTCTGAAACGACAAAAAACCTTGAAGTTCTTGCCCGAAGCCATGTGGTGGATGCAGGAGCAAAAGGATTTGTCTATTTTCTGGAAGGGATTCTTGATTTTTTTACCCAGGGGCACAATGCCTCTTCAAAGGCTGTTACCGATGAAGAGGATCAATCAGTGGAGGTTGTAGATCTTCATGAAGAGATTACCTTCCGTTTCTGTACAGAGGCAATGATCGCCGGAACAAACCTGGATAAGAGGGTGGTGCAGGAGAAATTGCAAGAACTTGGAGACTCAATCGTTGCAGCCGGAACACCAACGAAAATGCGTGTGCATATTCATACGGATCATCCGGCAGAGGTATTTTCTTTATTGTCGGGCTTTGGATCGATAACCTATCAGAAGGTTGACGATATGGTTATGCAGCAGGAAGTTATGCATAACAGGAAGGCAGACATTGCCATTCTCACCGATTCCACCTGCGACTTGCCCAAAGAGATACTGGATCATCACCAGATTCACATGATGCCTTTGAGTGTTCATTTTGGGGATAGTTTCTACCTCGACAGGTTAACCATGAATGCACCTCAGTTTTACAAGATGCAGGAGCAATCTGACGTACGACCCACTACATCTCAACCCACCGTCAAGGATTTTCAAAATAAATTTGAATACCTTTCCACGCACTATTCGTCAATCCTGGGCCTGTTCCTCAGCGAGAAGCTTAGCGGCACCTATCAGAATGGGGTGAAATCGGCGAGAGACATCGGTAACCGTGGCGGAAAACCATCTTATATCTATAATTGCAAATCACTTTCAGCCGGTCTTGGTCTCGTCGTACTTCGCGTAGCCCGCGCTATCGAAGAGGGGATGTCGATTGAAGAGATCCTTCCGAAAATTGACACCTGGATCTTAAAGTCAACTATCCGTGTTACTATTCCAACGCTGAGCTATATCATTAAATCGGGAAGAATTGGTCACTTTAAAAGCTTTGTTGCCCGAACCCTTGATTTGAAACCTGTTATTGAAATCGATAAGGAGGGTAAGGCTGAAATTATTGGCAAGTCGTTATCAATCCAGGGAGCTCACAAGAAGCTGTTTGGTATCATTAAAAAAATACTGAAGGGTGAGGAGGTGTGGGAGTATGCTATCACCCATGCCAGCAATTCTCCCGTAGCTGAATATTACGCTATTGAGATGGAAAAGATGACAGGGAAGAAACCTTTGTTTATTGATCATGTCTCTCCCGTACTGGTTGCGAATACAGGACCGGGTGTTGTTGCGGTTTCATTTATGCTGAAGTAATTCGTAATTAATTTATGTACTGGCAAATCGCTCTTGTTATTCTCGCTTTCATGGTCCTGGCCTTTATTGTGGCGTTGCTGATTAAGGACAATTCTATTGTTGATCTTTTCTGGGGGCCTGGTTTTATCATTGTGACCGCATTCTCGCTGTCGATGGGTCCCGATATCGATATACATAAACTGGTTGTTGCTTGCCTGGTCCTGATCTGGGGATTGCGTTTGGCGTTGTATATTTTTCAACGAAACAGACGAAAAGGGGAGGATTTCAGGTATAAGCACTGGCGCGATACCTGGAAGAATTTTATCGTCAGGAGTTTTTTTCAGATCTTTCTGCTTCAGGGGTTATTCATGTATATTATTTCATATCCTATCTGGTATATCAACTACAATCCAGGAACTGTCCTGTCCACATTGGATACGATTGGCCTCATTATCTTCGGTATAGGATTTATGTTTGAATCGGTGGGTGACATGCAGTTAGCTTTCTTCAAGCAGAATCCAAAAAACCAGGGAAAACTGATTACCACTGGATTGTGGAAGTTCACAAGGCATCCAAACTATTTTGGTGAAGCCCTTGTTTGGTGGGGGATATGGTTTTATGCCCTTGGCGTTCCAGGTGGTTGGATGACTGTTATAAGTCCCATCCTCATCACCCTGACTCTTCGGTTTGTCTCCGGAGTACCGATGCTTGAAAAGAAACTCAGTGAACATAGAGGTTGGTCTGAGTACGCAGGGAAGACAGCCCCATTTGTCCCATTTATCAAGTGGTTATAAATCCATTTGGCCACGCACAATCACACCGGACCTGCAGACCTTAGTGGTGTAAACAGGGCATTCATTGTTGGAATTGTTCTCAACCTTCTCTTTGTCGTCGTTGAATTTGGCGCCGGATTTTTTCTGAACTCCCTGGCACTGATCTCCGATGCCGGTCACAATCTGAGCGATGTTGCAAGTTTGGCCCTTGCCATGCTTGCTTTTCGACTTGCCAAGGTGAAACCAAACCAGACCTTCACCTACGGACTTAGAAAATCTACCATTCTGATCTCATTATTTAATGCCGTTATCCTTCTGATAGTGATCGGCGCCATTGCATGGGAGAGCCTTGGGCGGTTGAAAGAGCCTCTGCACGTTCAGGGAGATTATATGGCTGTAGTTGCAGGGATTGGGATTATCATCAATGCAGTTACGGCAATGCTTTTCTTCAAAAACCGCAAGAAGGATCTCAATATAAAAGGAGCTTTTCTGCATCTTGCTGCGGATGCACTTGTGTCGCTGGGAGTAGTGGTTGCCGGTGTTGTCATCGGTATCACTGCCTGGTACTGGCTTGATACGGCTGTCAGTTTTGCCATTGTCATCGTGATCCTGGTCTCCACCTGGGGTTTGCTTCGCGACAGTACGATTTTGGCACTTGATGGTGTGCCCCGCGGGATTGACCTGGAAAAGGTTAGAATTGCCATCCTATCCTCGAAAGAGATCAAAGATGTACATCATATTCATGTGTGGGCAATGAGTACTACTGAAAATGCTCTCACCGCCCATATAGTCGTAGCCAATGATTTTCCTCTCTCCGCATTTGAGCCATTAAAAGCAGCCATTCAAAAATCACTGTTAGTGCAGAATATTCATCACTCAACGTTGGAGATCGAGCTGACAGGAGAGCCCTGCAAGTCAATTGAATTCTAGTTGGGAGCGATTACCATTTTTTCACTGCAACGGCTAATTCTTCAATCATCTGATCAGAGATATCAAGGTGGGTTACCATCCTGATTTTCTGCGGACCAAAACTAATGGCAAGGATACCGGCATCTTTCAACAGGGAGAGAAACTGTTCAGTTGGCATCGTTTCCGAGAGTGTAAAAATGATGATGTTGGTTTCAATCGGAGCCACATTGCTAACAAAAAGGCATTCTGCAAAAAGGTTGCCGATTCGGGTCGCCCGAACATGGTCGTCGGCGAGGCGGGTAATGTGGTGATCGAGGGCGTAGATCCCGGCGGCTGCGAGGTATCCCGACTGCCGCATGGCTCCTCCCAGCAGTTTTCGCACCCGCCGGGATTGCCGGATGAAGTCGCCGGTACCAAGCAGGAGGGATCCTACAGGAGCACCAAGCCCTTTTGAGAGGCAGATCGAGATGGAGTCAAACATTTCCCCGGTTTCCAGGGGATCAACGCCGGTGGCAATCATGGCATTGAAGAAGCGGGCTCCGTCAAGATGGAGTTTGAGAGAATGCTCACGGCAAAGGAGACTGATTTTTTTGAGTTCAGCCGGATCGTAACAGCTGCCACCACCCCTGTTTGATGTGTTTTCGGCAACCACAAGTTTTGACACCGGATGGTGGATGTCGTCGGGGTTGATGTTGACAGCAACCTGTTCTGCTGTGATCCTGCCTCTGTTGCCCGGAAGCAGCCGTACTGAAGCCCCCGAGTTGAAGGCAATGCCTCCCCCCTCATACTTATAGACATGGGAATCGGCATCACAAATCACTTCGTCTCCAGGTTGTGTGTGAACGTTGATGGCAATCTGGTTCGTCATGGTCCCAGAAGGACAAAACAACCCGGCTTCCATGCCAAACAGGGCAGCAGCTTTCTCCTCCAGGGCATTGACTGTTGGGTCATCGCTAAAAACATCATCGCCTACCCTGGCCGAAAGCATTGCCTCCAGCATTCCGGGAGTGGGACGGGTAACGGTATCACTGCGCAGATCGATCATTGTGTCGCTCACTTAAATTATGAGCGATAAAATTACGGTTTTCATTGATTCGTTGGTGGAAAGATCAGATGAATCACTGTTTAGGGAATATGACCCGGAAATGATTTCATTTTTGCAAAGGTATGGAAAGTTCGTATTTTCGCTAACTAATCCAATCATCTATGGTGAATGATCAACTACTCAACCCAGGAAGCATTGTTGTTGTTGGGGGATCCAATGACACCCAGAAACCGGGTGGTGCAGTCCTCAGGAATTTGATTGAACAAAAATTCAAGGGTGATCTTTTCGTGATCAATCCGAAGGAATCGACTGTACAGGGAATCCGCTGTTATCAGGACCCATCCCAATTGCCAAATGCAGACCTGGCAATTTTTGCTATTGCAGCTAAATATATCCCGGCAACAGTGGAGTTGCTTGCAAAACTCAAAAATACACGAGCCTTTATTGTTTTATCAGCTGGTTTCAGTGAAGAGAGTGAAGCGGGAAGGGTTCTTGAACACGAACTTGTTGATATCGTCAATTCGGTGAACGGAGCTTTGATCGGTCCTAATTGTGTTGGAGTACTTACTCCTGATTATGCTGGAGTATTTACAAAACCAATCCCGGTTCTTGATCCCAAGGGATGTGACTTCATTTCAGGATCGGGAGCGACTGCCTGTTTTATCATGGAGGCCGGAATTCCTATTGGCCTGACTTTTTCAAGGGTTTTTTCTGTTGGCAACAGTGCACAGATGGGCGTTGAGGAGATTCTTAAGTATATGGATGAGACGTTTGATCCCGTGCTGAGCACAAGGACCAAGTTGTTATACATGGAGAATATTTCCAAACCAAAAATGCTTTTGAAGCATGCTTCCTCCCTGATCCGAAAAGGGTGCCGGATAGCGGCAATCAAAGCAGGTACATCGGAAGCGGGCAGCCGTGCGGCTTCTTCTCATACAGGTGCTTTGGCTAGTCCGGATGTTGCTGTGGATGCACTCTTCCGAAAAGCGGGTATCGTGAGATGCCATGGCCGGGATGAGTTGATCAACGTAGCCTCAATTTTTCAATACCCTGTTTTAACAGGTAAAAATATCGCCATCATAACGCATGCCGGAGGACCAGCGGTGATGCTTACGGATGCGCTCTCCAAGGGAGGGATGTCGGTTCCAAAGTTAGAAGGTGCAGCTGCCGAAGAACTTCTTGGAAAACTTTTTCCCGGATCATCCGTAGCAAACCCGATAGATTTTCTGGCTACCGGAAATGCTGAACAACTTGGAACCATCATCGATTATATAGAAAACAGGTTTGATGGAATTGACGGGATGGCTGTTATATTCGGAACCCCCGGGCTTTCAAGGGTATTTCCCGAGTATCACGTTCTGGATGAGAAGATGAAACAATGTCGTAAACCGATATTTTCTATCCTGCCATCGGTCCTTACTGCTGAAGAGGAGATTAGTGAGTTTATTGAAAAGGGGCATACATATTTCCCCAAAGAGGTTCTTTTTGGTAATGCACTCTCCATCGTTATGCAAACACCAGCTCCTTCTAACCTGGATCCTGACCTTCCCGAAGTTGATATAAAAGCCATCAGGGAAATTATTGATCATGCGCCATCAGGGTATATCTCACCGAAGGAGATCCAGAGACTACTGGATGCCTGCGGGATCCCCAGAGCCCGAGAAGCGGTGGTAACCACCATTGAGGATGCAAAACTGGCAGCAAAAACACTCGGTTTGCCGGTTGTGATGAAAGTTGTGGGACCGGTCCATAAATCGGATGTTGGCGGTGTGGTTCTGAATGTAGGAGATGAGGATACTCTGATGAATGAGTTTCACCGGATGATACAGATTCCTGAGACGACAGGCATTTTACTTCAGCCAATGCTTTCAGGGATTGAACTCTTTATCGGAGCTAAATTTGAACAAAACTACGGACACTTGATACTGTGTGGATTGGGTGGGATTTTCATCGAGGTTTTCAAGGATACAGCTGCAGGGCTCAGTCCACTTGACAAGCAGGAGGCCCTGGCAATGATCCGGGGACTGAAGAGTTATAAAATCATCCAGGGAGTGCGAGGACAAAAAGGGGTCAATGAAGAGAAATTCGCTGAGATCATTCTACGCCTTTCCGCATTGCTTACTTTCGCTCCCGAAATCATGGAACTTGATTTCAATCCTTTACTTGGCAACGGAGATTCAATTGTGGTGGTGGATGCCAGGGTGCGGGTGTGACCCGAAACCCGAAACCCTTTATACCGTAATCTCAAATCCAAGCTGCCTCAAAAAGTAGAGGACGATCACCGGCTTCATGGCAATGGAAAAGACCAGTCCGAACAGGGCTCCCCACAGATGGGCGTCATGTCCGATGTTGTCTTTCGCCCTACGACTCATCCAGTATTCATAGCCAACATAGAGTACGCCAAAGAGAATGGCAGGGATTCCGATGGGTATGAAGAAAAGGTAGATTTTATTAAGTGGAGCAATCAGGATGCTTGTAAACAGGATGGCCGATACTGCCCCTGAGGCGCCAACCGAGCTATAGAAAACATCGTTTTTATGTTTCCCAAAGGAAGGGATCACAGAAAGCAACAGGGCCCCAATATAAAGTAGCAGGTAATAGAGGATGTATTTGCTGCCGAAATAGAACCTGTAAGCTTTCTCAACCAACTCGCCGAAAGAGTAAAAAACAAACATGTTGATGAGCAGGTGAATCCAGCCGGCATGCAAAAATCCATAAGTGAAGAACCGGTACCACTGCCCGCTGTGCTTGACATCATAGGGATTAAACTTGCCCCGGCTAAAAAGGACCTCGTTGTTGAATCCAAGGATGGAAACCAGAACGGTTACAGCAATAATTGCAATCGTAATCTCCATATCTAACGATGATTTTCAGATGTTATTCAGCAGATTCTTGTTTTAGACTCTCTTTTGTGTAATCTATTTCAGACCCAAGAACACTGTGCGGGATCATATAAACAGCAAACAGGACCACAGCAGCTACAATCGCCCATGTTTTCTTTTCTCTCTTCCAGATCTGGTAGATGAGGGCGACAAGCCAGAAAATAAAAGCAAGCAGCGATTTATTATCGGTGAGGTCATGTCCGAAAGGCCATCCGGTCCAGTAGGCATCAAAGGCATACTTCTGCATGATTGGCCCGAGGATCATTCCACCAACAGCCAGAAAGATAATCGTAAGCCAGGTATATAGATAAGTATATTTTAACTTGAATAGCACTTCAAAGGCAGTCCTGGTACTAAAGAGCATCGCAAGGAAAATGGTGATGATATGAGCTATCAGGATTCCAAGAGGTACAAACCCTTTAAACCGGATGATGGCGGGCTCTTCATTCAGCTGGTAAGCATTTCCATCTTTCATCAGGGTTACATGATACATTACTTTCCCGGCAATCTCCTGATGGGGGATGTAGCCGATCAGCTTTTCTCCCCGACGCTCCATCGACGATGTGCTCCAATCATCATGACTTTTATATCTTTTTAGTTTCAATTCGCCCGTAACACCTGGATCAGAAACTGTGAGTTCAATGGGAGCATCCCCACTTCCGTCGAAGGTGCGGATTAATTTGTATTTATAAGTTGTTCCATCGATGACAGTTTTTCCGCGTAATTCGTAAGTTGGACCTGTTGTCCGCTGATAGTAACCGGCAGCACCAGTGATGAAAAAAGCCAATACCCAGAGAAGGAAGGATTTCAGTTTTTGTTTCATGTCTCAGATTTAAATAGGTAGATGATTTTCTGTTTGCAAATGTAATCATTTCCCGATTCCTTCATCGATGATCTCGTACATCTTCTGATGGATTTTTGTACGGATGTTCATCTTTGAGATCTTTGTGTTGGCGGCATCCGGGCAGATCCTGTTTGAAAGGAATACATAGATCAGGTCTTTGTCCGGATCTGCCCAGATATAGGTTCCGGTAAATCCTGAGTGCCCGAAACTTGAAAGAGAAGCTGCTTCACATGTTGGCCCTAAAGGGTCGTATTCGGGTAATGGTTTGTCGAACCCCATACCTCTTCGGCTGTTGGTGCCCGGATACTGTTTCTTCGTAAACTCACGGATCGTTGAGGGGAGGAGGTACTGCTTTCCTCCGTATTCACCGTTGTTGAGCAGCATTTCCAGAATCACTGCCAGGTCGAAGGCATCGCTGAACAATCCGGCATGACCTGCATACCCGCCAAGCATGGCGGCACCAGGGTCATGAACATCACCCCGGAGAAGCTGTTTCCTGAAAACGGTATCGAACTCAGTTGGTATGATGCGATTGGCGGGGAACCTGTCGCGGGGGTTGAATCCCAGCGTGGTGAGTCCCATTGGTTTATAAAAGGTATTATCGAGATATGCGGGGAGCGACATTCCGGTTTGCCGTTCAACAAACTTCTGAAGAAGGTAAAAGCCAAGATCACTGTATTTATACTTTTTATTTTTCCTGAGTTCGGAATGGATGATCCAGGAGTAAATGCTGTCAGCGTAATTACGTTTCATGTAAAGACCTTCTGCTACCTTGATCGGGTGAAGAGGGGAATAGCATGTGTCGTAAATTTCCATAGAAGCCAGGTTATCATCCAGTGTAAGCCGATAAAAGGGTATCCAGGCCTGAAGCCCCGACTGGTGTGTCATCACTTCCCTGATGGTGATCTTTTCTTTATCGGTAGCCCTGAGTTCGGGAAGGTAAGAGGAGAGGGGATCGTCGGGATGGAAAACTCCCTCCTCATAAAGTTTCATCATGGCGAGTGTAGTTGCAGCTACTTTGGTGAGAGAAGCAATATCGTAGAGATCGGTAAGGTTTACCGGGGTGTTATTCCCGTAGGTTGGATTCCCGAATGCCTTGTAATAAAATATCTTGCCGTCTCTGGCGAAAAGAACCTGGCAGCCGGGGTAGGCGGCGGAGTCGATACCATGTAGGATCAGGCTATCGATGGACGCAAGTTTCCCCGACGGGATCCCGACCTCTTCAGGAAAAGCAGATTCAAGTCTGGATTTGCCGAATTTTACTCCGGAACCTGCTGCAAATCCTCCGGTTGTAACCGGCAACTCACCTTCGGCAGCGACACCCCCGAAAATGATCTCTGCGGCAACCACTTCCGCCTCCGGCTGATCCTGATAGGTGACCAGGATTGCTTCAAGATCGGGCATGTCTTCAATGGATTGGATCAGATATGGGCTTCCGAAGACCGTAAGTATAGTACGTTTTTTCCGGCTCATAGTTTCGATGAAATCAAATACCTGTTCGGGATTCCCAAACTGACCGGCCGGGTAAAGGTTGTTTCGGTGGAGACCAAGAATGATCAGGTTATAGGGGGCCAGTTGTTGTTCAAGAGTTTTGAACTCTTCGGGTGAGGCCTTTCTGGAGATTTGGAAATGTGTTACCGGTGCATACCAGTTCAGTGATTCCTGAAAAGGAGTGAGCTGGTTATCGCCAATAGAGACTGTGGCGATCTGGCGTCGTTGGAGAAGGCCAAGCGGCAGGAGGTTGTTCTCATTTTTAACTACCGTGACGGCAGATTTGTAAATTTTGTTTGTGATGCACGTTGAGGATGGAAGATTGAGATCGGCTGTGATGTTCTCCAACATTACCGGCTGATAGAAATCGAGGCCCAGGTCGAATTTGAGCCGGAGGATATTGATGCACCGTTCGGTGATAATAGCTTGTGAAATAATTCCATCATCAATCGCCTGGCGTATTGAGCTAATGGCTTTTGGTACATCCTGCGGAAGGAGGAGGATATCATTGCCCGCCAGAAGTGCTTTCACTTCGATCTCTCCAGGAGGGAAGAATTTAGTCACTCCACTCATGTCGAGGGCATCCGTAATGACAACTCCCTGAAAATCCATCCTTCCCTTCAAAAGATCTGTAACAATACGGGGTGAAAGGGTTGAGGCAAGGTTCGAAGTGGTGTCATACATTGGCATGTAGAGGTGGGCGATCATGATCCCTTTGATCTGGTTTTGGATGACCTCCCTGAAAGGGTATAACTCCACCGACTGCATCCGTTTTGTCGTATGGCTGATAACAGGAAGGTCCTTATGGGAGTCGGTGTCTGTATCACCGTGGCCCGGAAAGTGCTTAGCCGTAGCAACAATGCCATTGTCCTGCAATCCTTTCATGTAAATCACCCCTTTCCGGGCCACGGTGATGGGATTTTCTCCGAACGACCTGAAATTGATCACCGGGTTCTTCGGGTTGTTGTTTACATCCACCACAGGTGCCAGGTTTATATGGATGCCCATTCTCCGGCAATCACGCGCAATCGCAGCAGCCATGTAATAGGTGAGAGAATCATCTGCAGACGCTCCCAGAGTCATCTGATAGGGGAAATCGTGGACGCTGTCCAGTCTCATCCCCAGTCCCCACTCGGCATCGATGGCAACAAGCAATGGCGTTGTGGAAGCTTGCTGCCAGCTATTCGTCAGGGTTGCCTGTGCGACCGGACTTCCCTGAAAAAAACAGACTCCGCCGATGTTATACCTCCGGATAAGCTGGGTCATACTGTCGTTGTAGGATTGATTTCTGTTGGAGTAAGCCCGTACGACCAGAAGCTGGGCGATTTGCTGATCCAGCGGGAGAGAACGGCAGACAGAATCTACCCACTTCTCTTTCCGGATCTTTGTATAGTCCAACGATTGATCCGGTCTGCTGGAACTGATCTCCTGGAAAAATCCCAGAAAAAGGAGAATGATAATGCTTACGGTTCTCATGAATGGTGTCGCTTGAGATGCAACGTTGCAAAAATAGCGTTTTAAATCTTATCCATTTTTATTAACACCAGGTCGACCAAAAAATCGAAAAGGTCTATCTTTGATTTTTCAGTTTCACCTCATCTAAATATGTCATTTTCAATGTTATCAAGCAACGATTTATCAAAAATTGCATCGCAGGTTCGCAGAGACATCATTCGCATGGTACATGGTGCCGGTTCGGGCCATCCTGGCGGATCCCTTGGAGCAGCCGATTTCCTGGTAGCCCTCTACTTTGCATGCATGAAGCCCGATCCCAATAAATTTACCATGGATGGAACGGATGAAGATATCTTTTTCCTTTCGAACGGACACATCTCTCCTGCATGGTACAGCGTGCTGGCAAGGTATGGCTTTTTTAAGCTTAATGAACTTGGGACATTCAGAAAGCTGGATTCCAGGTTACAAGGGCATCCGTCAGTTCTGGATGAGACCCCTGGCGTGAGGATGGCATCCGGTTCACTCGGACAGGGCTTATCGGTTGCATTGGGTACAGCCATTTCTAAGAAACTCAATGGAGATCCCAAAACAGTATATGTGCTTATGGGTGATGGAGAGCTTCAGGAGGGTCAAAACTGGGAAGCGCTGATGTATGGGGCTGCCAAAGGCGTTGATAACATCATAGCTACGATTGATTACAACCAGAAACAGATTGATGGTCCAACTGAAAAAGTGCTTTCTCTGGGTGACCTCAGAGCCAAACTGGAGGCATTCGGCTGGCTTGTTCTGGAGATGAACGGGAACAATATGGATGAGATCCTGGATCAGTTAACCGCCGCAAAACTACAATTAAACCAGGGAAAACCCGTTATCATTATCATGCACACGCAAATGGGTTATGGGGTGGACTTTATGCTCGATAATCATGAATGGCATGGTGTACCGCCGAACGACGAGCAGGCTGAAAAGGCTCTTGCACAGCTTGAAGAGACGATGGGAGACTACTAGAAATTAGGAATTACGAATTAGGATTTACGAATGATTAAGCGAGTTGTCTCTGTTCTGTTGTTTTTTTTATTTTCGGTCATGATTGGCTTTACCCAGTCACCGACTGCCAGGGAGAGGGATATTCCCAAGCCTGTGACGCGGATTCTCTTCGTATTTGATGTGTCTCAGAGTATGATCGGGCGCTGGGAAAGTGACACCAAATTCAATATTGCCACACGACTTTTCTCCAATATCCTTGACAGCCTTCGGGGAACGCCTAACCTGGAGGTAGCCCTCCGTCTCTATGGACACCAGCGATTTTACCCTCCCGGAGATTGTAACGACACCCGGTTGGAGGTCCCGTTCAGCGAAGATAATATCGCCCGGATAAAAAAAACTCTTCGGAGTGTTTCACCCAAGGGAATCAGTCCGATTGCCTTCTCCTTATCAGAGGCAGCCAAGGATTTCCCCCCGTGTGACCATTGCAGGAACATCGTGATTCTCATCACTGACGGGATCGAAGAGTGTGAAGGGGACCCTTGCCTTGTATCTGCCGAACTGCAACAGCAAGGGATTATCCTGAAGCCTTTTATTGTTGGAATTGGACGCAGTTTCAGGGAACAATTCGAGTGCATTGGGAACTACTATGATGCCAAGGATGAAGATGAATTCAGGACAGCGCTGAAAGTGATCATCTCGCGAGCTTTAAATCCTACAACCATCCAGGTAAACCTTCTCGACATCTGGGGAGACCCAAGTGAGACCAATATCAACATGACCTTCTACGACAATGTTTCAGGGAAGATCAAATACAACCTCGTTCACTCTATGAACAGCAAAGGGGTCCCCGATACCCTCGAGATTGACCCCCTGATAACCTATGACATTGTTGTTTATACGATCCCTCCAGTCAGAAAAGACAGTGTGAGGCTTACATCCGGCACCCATAATGTGGTTGGTCTTGACGCTCCGCAGGGCTTCCTGGCTTTCAGAGCTGTTGCTAATGCCACGTTGAAGAATACACCGTGTATCATTCGGAAAGCCGGGAGTTATGAGACGGTTAATGTGCAGCAATTCGAACAGGTTGAAAAGTACCTGACCGGGAAGTATGATGCTGAGATCCTTTGTCTCCCCCGGATTATTGTTGAGAATATAGAGATCCGTCAGAACCATACAACAACAGTTGAGATCCCCAGACCTGGTATTGCGGTTATACAAACCTCAACCAATGGATACGGGAGCCTTTACCTGCTCGATAAAGGAAAACTATCGTGGTTGTATAATATGAAAGATACACCCACACACATGGAGACCCTCTATCTTCAACCCGGTGACTATATTGTTGTATTTCGTTCCAAATTTTCAACCAGGACATTTTACACGATTGAGAAGAAATTTACGGTAAATCCTGGCCAAACAACCAATGTGAGGCTCTATGAATAAGTCTCTTGCATTATTTTTTTTCCTGATATTTTTTACCAGAGGGCTCTCATTGACGGCGCAGCCTGCGAATGGCCCTGATGCTAACCAACCTGTTACCCGGATCCTCTTTGTGTTCGATGCATCCGGAAGCATGGCCGATCACTGGCAAAGCGATACCAAGTACCGGATTGCAGTAAACGTACTTTCCGGGATCCTCGATAGCCTTAAGGGAAACAGGAATCTGGAGGTTGGGTTGAGGGTATACGGACCGCAACGAAGTTCAGGTCCCGATTGTGAGTCTTCGTATATGATGGTGCCATTTGGTACGGGAAATTTCCAGACCATCAAGTCGGTGCTTCAAGGCTTGAACCCGGGGGGAACCACCCCTATCGCTTATTCACTTGCCCAGACTGTTTCAGATTTTTCACTTTGCGACCCTTGCAGAAATGTCGTCATCCTCATTACTGATGGGATGGAAGCCTGCGATGGGGATCCTTGTCAGGTTTCGAAGAGATTACAGGAGGAGGGGATTTTCCTGAGACCTTTTATTGTTGGGATTGGAGAGAACATGCAATCCCAGTTCAATTGCATGGGGAATTATTACAACGCAGCGAACGAAACTGAGTACCGTCGCGCTCTTGAAACTATTGTTGCCACAACACTTAAAGAGGCTTCAGCCCAGATAAACCTGCTCGACAGGTTAGGGAAACCATCCGAGTCAGGAGTTCATGTATCACTTTACGATCATGTTACCGGTGTCGTTAAGTATAGTTTTATTCATACATTGAACAGCAACGGACTTCCTGATACAATCAGTCTGGATCCCCTGGTAAGCTATGATCTGGTTATTCAAACGATTCCACCACTCAGAAAAGAGGGTGTGTGGATTGATCCGGGAAAGCATACTGTTATTGAATTTGATGCACGCCAGGGGCTTCTCCATTTTATCAGTGAAGGGGAAGAGGAAGTCCCTTGTATCATTCGTCGCAGCGGAACCGGTGATGCGATTCATGTCCAGTTAAGTAACCGATCTGAGAGATATCTTGCAGGTAGTTATGATGTCACGGTGCTTACAATGCCTCGAATGAATTTCAACCAGGTAGAGATTGCTCCGGATGCCACTACTCAGCTAAGGATTCCATCATTTGGGACTGTCACGCTGAAACAAATAATGCCTGTAGTTGGTTCATTATACATGGAGATGAAAGAAGCAGGGGAGAAGAGGGAAGAGCTGTTATGGGTTGATCAGCTTCAGCCGGATTTGTTCATAGAGACAAGGAAACTGCAACCAGGAAGCTATATCGCCGTGTATCGTTTGAGGTCATCCACGCGGCAGGAGGATACGATTGTGAAACGGTTTACGGTTGAAGCCGGGAAGAACATCGAGGTGGAATTTTAGGGTTGATGTGAGTCGTAGTATGTAAGATGTAAAATACGAAATACGAAATACAATGAATAACTATACTAATCGAGGTTCCAGGGATACGCGTTCCGGTTTTGGAGAGGCGCTTGTGGAACTTGGCAGAGAAAATCCAAAAATTGTTGCCCTTTGCGCTGACCTTATAGGATCGTTAAAAATGAATGAGTTTGCGAAAGAGTTTCCGGAACGGTTTTTTGAAGTGGGAATTGCAGAGGCTAATATGATTGGGCTCGCAGCTGGTATGACCATTGGAGGAAAGATCCCGTTTACCGGCACGTTTGCCAATTTTTCAACCGCCAGGGTTTATGACCAGATCCGGCAATCGGTTGCTTACTCAAGGAAGAATGTCAAGATCTGCGCATCTCATGCCGGGGTGACTTTGGGTGAAGACGGAGCCACACACCAGAGTCTTGAAGATATTGGCATGATGAAGATGCTCCCCTATATGACGGTGATCAACCCATGTGATTTCAATCAAACAAAGGCTGCCACCAAAGCAATCGCGACTCATGTTGGGCCGGTATATCTTCGGTTCGGTCGTCCCAAGGTGCCAAACTTCACTTCCCCTGATCAGGAGTTTATCATCGGGAAAGCGCTCATGCTCCAGGAGGGTAGTGACGTTACGATTATTGCTACCGGACACCTGGTTTGGAAAGCGCTGGAGGCTGCGAGAATCCTTGCCGATGAAGGCATCCGGGCCGAAGTTGTCAACATTCACACCATCAAACCCCTCGACGACAAAGCTGTTTTGGCATCCGTGAAGAAGACGGGTTGTGTTGTTTCAGCCGAAGAGCACATGCGGAATGGTGGATTGGGTGACAGTGTTGCCCAACTTCTGGCACAGCATTATCCGGCCCCGATGGAGATGGTTGCGGTAGATGATAAATTTGGGAAGAGCGGTACCCCTGAAGAGCTTCTGAGCCGCTACGGGCTTGATACTCCTGATATCCTGGATGCTGTGCACAAGGTGCTATCCAGGAAAGTGAATCCGAGATAAATCCGTTAACATAAAAGTGATCAGCGTTTTTTCTGCCCGTGGGGAGTCAGCAGGACCGGAATATCTTTATCCACGTATAGAGGAACGGTTTCAATGGTTACATTGCTGGTATCCAGCCCGAGTGCCCTTACTTCACTGATGCCAAATTTCTTGAAAACGGCATACATATCCATGATAAACTGTTCCCTCGGCGGGAAATCAAAGTCGTAGTTCTGAATCCGGTCAATGACGATAAACCGGAAATCGCTCATAACGTGGAATTTTCTAAGGGATTCGTATTTACTCACCAGGTCGATTTCATTATTCCTGCTCATCTCTTCAATCACCTGATGAAAGAACAGGTTCACCCGCGGTTGCACTTTGAATCCAATCTTGAAGTCAACCTTGATCATGATATCGGGGATCAGGTGTGTGATCTTATATTCAAGCACATGTGGTTCATCCAGGATATCGACATGCAGCAGCCAGTAGACGTCGGCGCGCTTCGGTTGCTTGTTCAGCATGGAATAGATTATCTTGGTCTCAACTTCACCTGTTTTATTTGCCTTGGTGAGAAAAACCAGGTTCGTTGCATATTTCGAGATAGACTCATCCGCATGGAGTTCGGTAATGATTTCGGCATAGTTTTCGACTTTGGCAAATTCGATGAAGGAGTTTTTGATTTTCCTTCCGCTGAACCAAACATACATCACCACAAATAACATGCTGCCAAGAATGAAGGTGAACCACCCACCGTAGATAAACTTGTTGAGATTTGCGATTAGGAAAGCTCCTTCGATAAACAGGTAGAGTGCCAGGAAAAGAACGATCAGGTAAACCGGAACCTTCCGGTGGTAGAGATAGATACTCAATAACAGCGTAGTCATCAGCATCGTAATATTGATTGTAAGCCCGTATGCCGCTTCCATGTTGGCTGATTTCTTAAAGAAGAAAACAACGAAGACACAACAGAAGTATAAGATCCAGTTAATGCTGGAAATGTACATCTGCCCTTTGATATTTGTTGGGTAGTTAATTTTTATTTTAGGCCAGAAATTCAGAGAGATCGCTTCACTGATCAGGGTAAAAGAGCCGGTAATCATCGCCTGGCTTGCAATGACGGCTGCAATTGTGGCAATACCGATCCCGAATATTAAAAACCAGGGAGGCATGATGGCAAAGAAGGGGTTCGTCCATTCGTTCACAGTGTCGACATTGATAAGGATCCAGGCTCCCTGTCCGAAGTAATTCAGCAGGAGGGAGGTCTTTACGTAGGTCCAGGAAATCCGGATATTTTTCAAACCACAATGGCCAAGATCCGAATAGAGTGCATCAGCACCCGTTGTACAAAGGAACACGGCCCCCAGTAAAAGGAATCCTTCAGGAAAATGAGTCAGAAAATAATACCCGTAGTAAGGGTTGAGTGCTTTGAGAATCAACGGATACTGGATAATCTGAATCAATCCGAGGGTCCCCAGCATTGTGAACCAAACCAGCATGATAGGCCCAAAAGAGTTGCCAACGACTTTGGTACCGTATTTCTGGATAAAAAATAGGATGGTAATGATAATCAGTGCAATAGGAACAACGGGAATTCGAGGGTTGACGATGATCAGCCCCTCCACTGCCGAAACGATAGTAATTGCGGGAGTTATCACACCGTCAGACAACAGGGTGCACCCGCCAATCATGGCAAAAACAAAAGCCCATTTTGCCCGTTTCCGGATGAGTGCAAACAGGGCAAAAATTCCTCCTTCCCCTTTGTTGTCGGCCCGCAAGGTAATCGTGATATATTTAATGGTCGTTTGCAGAGTCAAGGTCCACACAACGAGTGAAAGCCCCCCCAAAATGAACATCTCGGAGATTGAATCGGCGCCATGGATGATCGCCCGCATAACATACAGGGGAGAGGTCCCGATATCTCCGTAGATAATGCCAAGGGTAATGAGCACCCCGGCAGTAGAGGCACCGGTGATCCTGCTTTTATGACCCGAGCGGCTCATGCTGATTTTCTGACTTTTCTACTACGAAGGTATTTGTTTATTCCCGCCACGATCATGGGAACAAGTGACACAAATATAATCCCTAATATGGCAATAGTAAAATTATTTTTTATCAGTGGGATATTGCCAAAAAAATATCCGGCGAGCGCAAAGAGTGTGACCCAGATGATGTTCCCAATAATGCTGAAAGAGACAAACCGGACATAATGCATGGTTCCCACCCCGGCAACGAACGGGGCAAATGTGCGAATAATTGGCATAAACCGGGCAATGATGATCGTGATCCGGCCATGTTTCTCATAAAATTTATGCGTTTGATCCAGGTATTCACGCTTGATCAGCCGGTAGTTTTTCTCGTAAACCTTATGGCCCAGGGTTTTTCCAATGAAATAGTTGGTATTGTCTCCAAGAAATGCAGCGGTGATAAGCAGTGGGATGATCACCAGAACATTCAGCGGATTGCCGGTCATCGCTGCAATCGCTCCGGCGGCAAAGAGGAGCGAATCGCCAGGAAGAAAAGGGGTGACTACAAAACCTGTCTCCATATAAATGATAGCAAACAGGATGAGGTAAGTCCATGTCTGGTAATCAGTTACCATTTGTAACAGGTGTTTGTCGATGTGGAGAATAAAATCAACCAGATACTTGAGGAGATCTAACATATAATATCGGTTCGTTTACGGGCAAAGATAACCATTTTTAAAAGCAATGAGTTTCGAAAATTTATTCTTGGTTTTAGTAACAATAACTGTTCAGAATAGAGTAGAAGGGTGTCATGGATTTTTCCACCTGAACCAGGCCTGGAGCATAACAGGCGTCACGAGAGTTGTAACAAGGGCCATAACTACAAGAATTGAGAAGACAGCAATATCTATGAATCCTTGCTGGAGAGCTATGCTTGCAATCACCAATTCCATAATACCCCTTGCATTCAAACCGATTCCTATGGCAACTGCTTTGGCCCTTTCAATTCCCGCAAGCCGGCCGCCAAGATATCCTCCTGTGAATTTGCTGACAAAGGCTACAAGAATGATGGTAAAGAGCAAAGGGAAATTTGTTATGGCTTTCATTTGAAAACTTATACCCATATATGCGAAAAAGATCGGAGCTAAAAATCCCATTGTGATGGTTGAAGTAGTCTGCTTCAGCCCCGAATAATCTTTCCTGGTAAAAATACTTCGCGGAATAAGGATAGTTCCGAAGAATGCACCAACGATAAAATGCAAACCAAGATACTCAGAAAGGCTTGCAAACACTAAGATGAAAATCACCATCATAGCGAACAGAGATTCTTTCCCTTTCAGGAATCGAAGAAATTGTTCGATTTTTGGACTTATGATCGCAACCTTCCTTGTGACATACTTGAAGAGCTTATATGTGATAAACAAAAGAATCAGAAATCCGAACACTTGGATTAGGGTTTTGCCGGTGGAAAAAATAAAATCCTTTAAATCCCTGCTGTTCTCATTGAAATCGATGATAACTCCCAGGATCAACAGTGCAACAATATCGTTGAAAATAGCAGCAGAAATTATATGCTGTCCGATCTCTGTTTTAAGTTTGCCAAGATCCATCAGAATCCTTATACTGATCGGCAGGGCTGTGATGGCAATGCACAAACCCAGGAAAAGTGTGAGTGTATAATCAAACCCAAAGCTAAACCCGATGAACAATCCACTGAACAGTGGGATCAGAAACGTGAGCAAGGCAATCCAGATTCGTTTTCCACGAATGGTGTTTCTGATCTCCTCCACATCTATTTCCATCCCTGCATTAATGACGAGCATGAGGATACCGAGATCGGAAATTACAATCAATTCCTGCGAGGGTTCAACTATGGAGAGTACAGAGGGCCCCAGAATGATCCCGGCAAGCACCTCCCCAATCATGGCAGGTTGTTTAAATCGTTCGAAAATCTCACCCAGAACCTTTGCGGTAAGAAGCAATAGAAGCATCATTAAAGTAAATGGAATGGTCGAGGGCAGGACAGGACTCATGTGGGTGGTAAGGACTGCAAAAATATAACCATTTCCCGATTTGAGGTCAATTTAGAATACCTTTGCCATTCATTGTTAATAACTTTTAATTCGTGTTAACCGACTCGTTTGTTATCCTGGGAACACAGACAACCATCCTGGAAATCTTTGCCATCCTTTGCGGCCTTTCCAGTGTGTGGTTCATGAAAAAAGAGAATATTCTCGTTTATCCTCTGGGAATCCTCAATGTTCTGGTATACGTCTACATCTGCTATTCGTCAAGGTTATACGCCTATGCCGGGATCAATGTATTTTATGCCTTGATGAGCGCCTTTGGTTGGTATAACTGGCTGAGGAAAAACGAAGAGGATGAACGGATCAGGATATCAAGGTTGACTTTAAGATGGCTTTTCATTTATGGTATATTAATCGTTGGGTTTTACTTCATCATCAGCTTTCTTCTCACTCAGTTTACCGATAGTGAGATTCCCACATGGGACGCTCTTACCACGGCTGTATATATCATTGCCATGTGGTTGCTTGCACAGAAAAAGATCGAACACTGGATCCTCTGGATCATTGGGGATGTGATCTCAGTTGGAATGTTTGTGTGGTTGAATCTTTATTTCAGCGCCTTCCAGTTCCTGGTGTTCACTGTAATTGCTGTATTTGGGTTTATTGAGTGGAGGGGCAAGATTGAAGGAGGTATGACGTAATATGTGGGACTGCCAACTGCCAATTGAAATGATATGATCAAAAGAGTCGCAATTACCGGACCGGAATCAACAGGCAAGTCAATGCTGGCGAAGGGGTTAGCGGATTATTACAAAACGGCCTGGGTCCCTGAATATGCCAGGGAGTATATCGATCAACTGAAGAGACCTTATAAAGAGCCTGACATTCTCGAAATTGCCAAGGGTCAATTAAAGTGGGAAAAGGAGGCGGAAAGGGTCATGAGGAAGAGTCGGGATGGAGAAAACTTTTTGTTCTGTGATACAGAGATGTTGGTTACTAAGATTTGGAGTGACGTGAAATTCGGTCGTTGTGATCCATGGATATTAAATCAACTCGAAACACACGGATACGATCTTTACCTGTTATGCAATATTGATATCCCCTGGGAGTTTGATCCTCAACGTGAGCATCCGGAGATGCGGGAACAACTATTCAGCCTCTATTACGAAGAGTTGCTTGAACGGAACCTGAATTTCAGGGTAGTATCTTGTCTGGGCGAGGTGAGGCTGAGGAATGCAATAAAGTTTATCGATTCTTGTTTTAGTTGATAACCGGATGCCAGGCTCCGGATGCCGGATAATTCGTAAAATCGTAATTCGTAAATCGTAATTTTGTTCAATGTCTTTCGCCCCTTTGAATATTCTCTTTCTTCCCCGCTGGTATCCAAATCGTTATGATCCTATGCCGGGTTTGTTTATTCAGCGGCAGGCCGAAGCACTTGCAGCAGGTAATCATGTAGTGGTACTCTCTGCTCATCCCGATCCGGCTTGTCCGAGTGAATTTGAGATTGATTATTCGGAGGAGCGGGGAGTTCTTGCCATAAGGGTCTATTTCAAAACCCCTGAGATTGCTTTGCCTGGTATCTCCCAACTTGCGAACTTAATAAACTTTTACCGGGCCCATATGCGGGGGATAGAGGTTGTCGGTGATTTTGTGCCGGATATTATACACTCACATATCCTGACCCGTGAAGCGCTTATTGGGCACCTCCTGAGCCGCCGGTATCAAGTGCCTCATGTGATCTCAGAACACTGGTCGAGATACTTCCCACAGAATGGTTCCTTTAAAGGACAAATCAGAAAGCTGGCTACCCGTTATGTTGTTGCGAGAGCAGCCGCTGTGATAGCAGTTTCGGAGGTATTGAAACATGCGATGATCTCGTGTCATCTGGTGAATAGTAATTATTTTGTTGTCCCGAATGTGGTTGATTCTCCAATAAATGATTCGACATCGAAGGCAAGGTCAGGCACAAAAAAGAGGTTCCTTCATGTCTCCTGTTTTGATGATCGGGCTAAAAATATTTCCGGGCTTTTGCATGCCATCCACAGACTTTCCGAAAAAAGAAATGATTTTCAGTGCCTGCTGGCAGGTGATGGTCCCGATGTGGAGAACATGCAGCAATTGGCAAAAGAGTTGGGTTTGCAAAAGGAAACAGTTGATTTTATTGGGTTGAAAGGAGGGGATGATCTTACAAGACTATATCAGGAAGCTGACTTTACTGTTCTTTCGAGTTCTTACGAGACTTTTGGAACCGTTCTTGTCGAAAGTCTGGCATGCGGAACCCCGGTGGTTTCCACGGCAGTTGGAATTGCTCCGGAGGTAATTAACGAACAAAATGGGATACTTGTTCCATCCAATAATTCCGATATGCTTGTTGAAGCAATCAACCGAATGCTGGATCATTGCAGCTCCTTCAACCGGAAAGGCATCAGGGAAGGGATTGCCGGGAGGTATACTCCAATAGCGGTTAGTACCCAACTCAATACAATTTATTCATCTGTAACTCGCGATGTTTAAAAAGATTATCGGTACGATTTTTACCCGCTTTTTGACGGCAATCATGATGCTGACCATTGTCGTGTTAAATGCCCGTTTTCTTGGTGCCGAGAAGGTAGGTGTGATCAGTTTGATCATCCTGGCGGTTACGATCGTCCAAATGGTAAACAACTTCATTGGTGGTGCTGCGCTTGTTTACCTGGTTCCCAGAATTCCATTGATAAAACTTTTTGTTCCTTCTTACGTCTGGGGAGTGACAGCCTCCCTGCTCTGTGCAGTCGTTCTTTATATAACAAATTCAATACCAGATGGTTACTTTATTCATGTGATGATTCTTTCAACCCTGCATTCCCTCTTTGCCGTCAATACAATGATCCTTCTTGGCCAGGAGCGGATCAGGGCGATTAATGTTCTTTCGATTGCCCAGATTGTATCCCTGATTTCAATCCTGCTGATCTTCTTCATTTTTACCTCCAGTCGGGAGGTGATGGTCTATGTTTATGCCATGTATGGTTCCTATATCATCATGTTCCTGGGGAGCTTCGCCTTGATTATCAAACGTTTAGAGTGGGGAGACTTAAGCGGTATGAAACAGGTGATCAGAGAGATTCTGGTTTTTGGAAGTTGGGCACAAACAGCCAATATCTTCCAGCTCTTTAATTACCGGTTAAGCTATTACTTCATCGAGCATTTGATCAGTAAAGCAGCCCTGGGCGTATATGCCACAGGTGTTCAGCTGTCGGAAGGAGTGTGGATCATCCCCCGAAGCATTTCAATGGTTCAACTTTCCCGCATCAGCAACGAGAAACGATGGGATTATGCCGTTAAGGTGACACTGGTATTCAGTAAAGTGGGTGTTTTGGTTTCAATGGTGATTGTAGGCTTGATCCTTCTGTTACCTTCCTCTTTTTTCGTGTTTGTTTTCGGGCCTGAGTTCAGCGGAGTCAAACCTGTGATCATCAGCCTCGCTGTGGGAATCATCGCACTCTCATTCTCCATTCTCCTGAGCGCCTTTTTCTCGGGAATGGGAAAACCGGTACACAGTGCCATTGCGTCCGGTATCGGACTGATCTTCACAATCATTCTCAGTTTGTGGCTCATTCCCATCTATGGGATCATTGGGGCAGGTATTGCTGCTTCCTGCTCCTATCTGGCAGCTACCGGCTATCAACTGACTGCCTTTGTTCTGCTTTCAGGCGTCAAGGCGAAAGACTTTCTCATCCGGAAAGATGAAATCAGGTTGTTGATATCCGAAATTCGAAGTTTGACCAGCAGTAATCTTCTCAGTGGATAACTTTTTGAAAACTCTTTGTCTGATCCCGTTTCCTCCAATCTGTTTCCGTTATCTTTGCACCGCAGAAAGGATAGATGCATGTTTCAACCAGATAATTATACCGACGATACCATCCGATCACTCGACTGGAAGCAACATATCCGTATGCGTCCGGGGATGTATATTGGGAAACTGGGGGATGGCGCTTCTCCTGATGATGGTATCTATGTGCTGATCAAAGAGATACTCGACAATTCGGTGGATGAATTCGTGATGGGTTCGGGAAAGACGATTGAAGTGACAATTCACGATCAGCAGGTTTGCGTTCGTGATTACGGCCGTGGGATACCCCTTGGGAAGGTTGTAGAGTGTGTGTCAAAGATAAATACCGGAGCGAAATACGACTCAAAGGTTTTTAAAAAGGCGGTTGGGCTGAACGGTGTGGGAGCCAAAGCGGTGAATGCTCTTTCAAGTTACTTCAAGATTCAGTCCATCCGCAACGGCCGCACAAAGATCGTTGAATTCCAGCAGGGGAACCTTACGAATGAGGAACTTGAGAAGGACTGTGATCTACGGAATGGAACTCTTGTGACGTTTACTCCCGATAGTGAATTGTTCGGTAATTTTCACTTTATTCCGGAGTATATTACCAAGATGTTGTGGAACTACGCCTATCTGAACAATGGGTTGACGATTATCTTTAATGGTGAGAAATATCACTCCTCCAACGGGTTACTTGATTTGCTGAAGAGCAACCTCGATTCACAGGTCATCTATCCCATTGTTCATGTAAGGGAAGGCGATTTCGAGTTTGCATTCACCCATTGCGAAATGTATGGGGAGGAGTATTACTCGTTTGTCAATGGCCAGCATACGACCCAGGGGGGGACACACCAGGCTGCTTTCAGGGAAGCGTTGGTGAAGACGATCCGGGAGTTCTACAAGAAGGATTTTGATACCAATGACATTAAAGCCTCGCTGCTGGCTTCACTCAGTATTAAGGTTCAGGATCCCATTTTTGAGTCTCAAACGAAGACAAAGCTTGGCTCACAATTGATTGAACCGGATGGGCAATCGATCCGCAATTACATCATGGATATCGTAAAACGGCATCTGGATAATTACCTTCATATCAATACAGAGACTGCTGAATCATTGCTGAAGAAGATTCTCCAGAGTGAAAAGGAGCGCAAGGAGTTGGCAAATATTAAAAAGATCGCAAAAGAGAGTGTTAAGAAGGTGAGCCTTCACAATAAAAAGCTTCGTGATTGCCGGATTCATTATAACAACCACGACGACCGGAAATTCGAGTCCACCATTTTCATAACTGAAGGGGATTCGGCCAGCGGGTCGATTACAAAAGCCAGGGATGTAAATACGCAGGCAGTATTCTCACTCAAGGGAAAACCGCTTAATGTCTATGGATTGAGCAAGCGGGTTGTTTACGAAAATGACGAATTCAACCTTCTTCAGGCAGCTCTGAACATCGAGGAGGGAATGGAAAATCTTCGGTACAACCATGTTGTGGTTGCCACCGATGCCGATGTTGACGGGATGCATATCCGGTTGTTACTCCTTACTTTTTTCCTGCAATTCTATCCTGACCTGGTACGCAATGGTCATCTATATATTTTACAAACCCCTCTTTTCCGTGTTAGGAACAAGCAGAAGACCTTCTATTGTTACTCTGAAGAGGAAAAAACGCAAGCCATTGAGAAGCTGGGGAACAATCCCGAAATTACCAGGTTCAAAGGGCTGGGCGAAATATCTCCGGATGAGTTCAGCCATTTCATTGGAAACAATATCCGGCTTGATCCGGTTCTTCTCTCAAAAGATTCTTCTATCCAGGAGGTGCTTGCCTTTTATATGGGAAAGAATACACCCGAAAGGCAGGGATTTATCATCAGCAACCTGCGAATTGAGCATGATATTTTGCTCAACCCCCAATTGAACTAATCCTTTTTTCTTTGCAGAGGCCAGAAAGGTGTCGTGAAATTCATGCTCTTTTCACGTTTCTTGATTAGATCTTTCAGCTCGAAGAGCATAAAGGGGTTTACCTCTTCAGCCATGGGAACGACGTATTCCTTGGTTTCGTTGATGTATTTCCGGATAAATTCCTTGTCAAATGTATCCAGATGCAGATCGGTGAGGTTGCTGATGCGGTCGGCACATTTAAGGACCTTGGCGTTGGTTGATCCCGCTAGAAGAATATGTTCGAGAAACTCTTGTTTGGATTGCTTTGGGTTCCGGGTCACCTCCATCACAAGGTCATATACTTTCGGCCCGTCTTTATCCAAACTCACAATCTCCTCTTTGGATACACATTCTACATCTTCAAATACATCATGAATCATAGATGCTTTCAGCAGCACAGGGTCGATGTAGTGATAATCCAGCAGGATGGCAAAGGTGCTGAAAGCATGGCGGAACTGATTCCCTCCTACGTACCTGAATTTACCGCGAAGGGCTGTGCTTTTTTGAACATACGGTGCCAGAACGAGTTGCTCCAGCGCTTCCTCTTCATAATTCTCCATACAATGACGAAAATGCGTTTCCTAAATTGCAAATAATATCACTTGCTGTTAGCGCTTCCTGCCCGGTAATTTCAGCGCCGATGTCCCCGGCCAGGCCATGGAGGTAAACTCCCAGTAAAGAGGCTTCAAGCGGAGGGTAGTTCTGAGCCAGGAGTCCGGTAATCAATCCGGTAAGAACATCACCGCTACCGCCAGTTGCCATGCCCGGATTTCCGGTGGTGTTGAAGAAACTGCGCCCGTTTGGTGTGGTGATCGCCGTATAGGCTCCTTTCAGGATAATGTAACAGGAGTATTTAAAGGAGAGTTCCTTTTGAACCTGATTACGATGGAAGTCATCCGATATTTTTCCTGCAATCCGCTCAAACTCCTTTGGGTGCGGAGTAAGGATTGAACCAGGAGGAAGGAAGCTCAACCAGGTTTTATTTTCCCCCAGAATGTTTATTGCATCTGCATCGATCACCATTGGCTTCCCTGTTTGAATAAGCTGCTTGAAAGCATTGCAAGTCTGTTTTTCCATGCCAATTCCCGGTCCGACACCAATTGCTGAATATCCATCCAATCCCGGCAACTCACTGAAATGTTCCTCATTGGAGTCTATCACGATCATGGCTTCAGGGACAGCTGTTTGCAAAATATTTACTCCCGAACGCGGAACCTGAACCGTCACCAATCCCGAACCTGATCTGAGGCAGGCTTTTGCCGCCAGAACGGCTGCTCCCATCTTACCTATCCCGCCACTGATCAAAAGGGAGTGCCCAAACATCCCTTTGTGAGCGAATTTATTTCTTTTATGCAAAAGGGGCTTGACACTGGCTGCAGTGATCATAAAATTTGTTACTTCTGTCTGTGTCAGAAATTCTTCAGACAGACCAATGTCGAGCATCACCCACTCGCCTGTATAGGGGTTATTCTCGGGGAAGAAGAAAGCCAGTTTTGGAGGGGCAAATGTGAGTGTATAATCAGCCCGGATGATTGCGGGTTGATTTGCCTCTTTCACTGTTTTATCGATGAAAAGACCCGACGGGACATCAATAGAAACAACGGTGGTTCCTGAGTTGTTGATGAGGTGGATCAGTTCGGCATGGAAGCCGGTGACCGGACGCGTTAACCCGCTTCCAAAGAGGGCGTCGATCAATACATCATCAGGGGAAAAGGCAAGGTCCAATTTCCCCTCACTTAATTGGACGGGGACCAGGGAGAGGTGCAGCCTCTCATAATTGATTTTACAGCTGGGTGAAAGCTGATCCGGTGATCCGCAGAGAAACATTTTGACATGATAACCCTTCTCTGCGAGCATTCTGCCTATTGCCAGGCCATCCCCACCATTATTGCCTGTTCCGGCAACGACTTTTATGGATCGGGAGGTCGCAAGGTGCATGGATAGCCAATCGAAACATTTTCTGGCAGCCCGTTCCATGAGGTCGATATCACTAATCGGCTCGTTTTTAATGGTATAGGCGTCAGCTTCTCGTATTTTCCCGACAGGTAGAATCTTCATAGTCAATCGATCATTCCCCAGAAGGGCATGGTAGCAAGAATTCCGAAAATCAGCAGCAGGATGAATACAAAAAAGATGGTTGCCACAGTAAGTCCTATGAAGGCGCAAATCCGTCCCGCTTTCAGGTTATTGAATGAACTTAGGGTGTATTTATCGCTATTGGAAACATATTGCGCCATATCCTTTCCTGAAAGTACCAGGGCAACGATACTCATGATAACACCAATTAGTGAAAAGTACCAGATACTGAATACGATCGAGAGAATCCCGAGGATCAATACTGACTTGGCGTTGGGAAGATTTTGCTGGGGAGGCTGGGAGAATATGTTTGTCTTGTCATCCTCAGGGAGTGAATTTCGTGGTTCCATTGTATTGGGTTTTTGGTAAAACGCAAAGGTAAATGTAAGGATTTTTTGAATATATCAGAAGCAGATAGAGTGAAAAATAAATTGACCTTTTAAAATTTCGATTCTCTTGGCAGAAACGAATCGATGTTCACTGATACCCTAATTTTTAATTCGATTAAGCGCTTTCTGGTAGCGCCTCGCATGGCTATTATGTTCATTGAGTGTGGAGGAAAAAACATGATATCCCGAAAAATCCTCCCTGGCACAAAAGTACATATACTGGTGACTCTTGAAGTTTAACACGGCATCAATGGAGGCGATTGAGGGGAGACAGATAGGTCCTGGGGGAAGTCCGGCATTCTTATACGTATTGTATAGAGAGTTGATCTCTTTGTGTTTATTTAAAACACGGCTGATCGTGAAATCATTCCAGGCATAGATCAATGTTGGATCGGCCTGGAGGGGCCATTTTTTATGCAAACGGTTGATATATACTCCGGCAATCACCGGTTTCTCATCATTCTTTGCGGTCTCCTTCTCTATAATCGATGCCAGTGTAACCACTTCGGCTATGGTCAGGCCGATTGAATCGGCTTTTTCGGTTCTCGTTCCTTTCCAGAACTTCTGAGATTCCGCTGCCATCCGGGCAATAAACTCTTCGGCAGAAGAGTTCCACCACATTTCGTATGTATTCGGGATGGTCAGTGTGAAAAGTGTTGATGGAGTCGTATTGTATTGCCTTAGGAACTGCTTATCGGAAAAAAGGTTTAACAAACTCAGGCTGTCTGTTTCAATCTGGCGGGCTATCTTCCCGGCAAGTTCTTCCTTTTTCCGGATGGAATGAAACGACACGTTTACTGGTGTTTGCAATCCGCGGATAAGCATATCAACGAGTTCCCGCGAACTCATCCTGTTTTTTAATTTGTACCTGCCTGGTTTAAAGAATTGGTCGTAGTTTCCCAGTTTAACGTAGTTCTCAAACAGTTTTTTCCTGCGAATTAGATCATGACTGTATAAGCTGTCTTTTACCTGGCTAAATTGCGCCCCTGTTGGAATATAGAGCCATGCATGGTCCCGTTCTCCCAGGTCAATAACGGCCGAATGGATTCTGAAATACAGGCGCTCAGTAACGATGACCAGAAGTGCCAGGATAAGAAATGGAAGGATACGCTGAATAACAATGCGGATGAAGAGTTGCATACGAGTTAAAAAATCAGTTGGTACATGTATTCATCCAGCCACTCTTCGCCGGCGTTGATCCACTGTTTCTTTTTCCCGCATCGGATGAATCCAATAGTTTCAAAGAGATGGATACTGACAAGATTATCTGATGAGATGTTACAGTAAAGTTGATTGAGGTGAAGTCCGCCAGAGGCATAATAGACCAGGATTTTCAATGCTTCAGCGGCATACCCTTTCCCCCTGAACTCCTTGGCAATCATGATTCCTACCCCTGCCCGGAGATGAACCGGGTCAAATTCAAACAAGTCGATTGTTCCGATGGTATCAGAAGTATGATCTTCCTTTGGCAGGGAAACCATGAGTCTGAGCTGCCTGGCAGAAAAGATGTCCCGTTTGGCATTCATTACGTACTCTTCAATCTCAAAACGCGAATAGGGCGTGATGGTGTTGCTTACCTTCCATACGGAGATATCGTTTTCCCATTTAAGCAGAAGGTCAATATCTGAAGGCTCAACAGCACGGAGGTTGAGATTAGGGCCGGATAAGAGGTCATTGGTCATTGGTCGATGGTTTCGGTTTTCGCACGTTTATCTCACCCTTGAAAACAAACTCTGCCGGGCCTTCCAGCCAGATGTTGGTAAAGGATGCTTCAGTCTGAGTGAAGCGGACCTTCAACAGACCTCCAGGTGTCTCTATATTTATGGCAGATGCCGGGTGCTGGATGCCGGATGTAACGGAACTGCCACCTGCTCCCGCGTATTCGTGAGCAACTGCCAAGGCCGCGGCTGTTACTCCTGTTCCGCAGGAGAGTGTTTCGTTTTCCACACCTCTTTCGTAGGTTCGCACGAAAAGCCCGTTATCTCTCACTTCGACAAAGTCAACATTAATTCCATCCGGTGCGAATTGTGGATCAAAACGCAGTTTTCGTCCCTCCGCAACAACGTCGGTCTCACGAACACGATCCCTTAACACAACCAGGTGGGGAGAGCCGGTATTGATGATAATTTTAGATGTATGATGTTCGATTTTAGATTTGGCGATATCCATCATTTTTAACCGAATCCATCCAGCAGTCCCTTCAGTTTTAAGTATTTCCGACTGATGTTCGCCATCAACGGCGATGAACCTGGCGTATTTCTCAATGAGTCCCAATGACCTGGCAAAGGCAGTGACACACCGCCCACCGTTCCCACACATGGTACTTTCGTTTCCATCTGAGTTGAAGTACTTCATCCCGAAATCATATACGGCTTCTGATGTAAGGAACATAAGCCCATCGGCTCCGATCCCCAAATGGCGATTGCAAAGCCAGGCAATATCTTCAGATGAAAGATGGATATTGCCTTCTCGGTTGTCAACCAGGATAAAATCGTTGCCGGTACCGTGATATTTATGAAATAGAAGTTTCATTCGTGCAAATCTAACGATAAATATGAACACAGATTATACAGATTCATACTGATCAGCCCAGTTTATCGGTATTGATCAGTGACATCAGTGTTCTATGTTCTTTCTTAATTTGTCCAGAAAAGAGAGTACCAGATTCGCATCATCGTCTGAAAGCAACGCCAACCGCTCAAAGATCCTCGGATAGATATTCGAATCTTTTTTAAAATTAATCTCTTTCATGACGGATTCTGCCATTTTAACCATCTTCTGATATTTCCCGACAGGTGTATCCTGTTGATTCTTTTTTGTTGTCCTGGAAAACGGGGAAAGAGTATATGCATAGAGCATAACGGCATGAGAGAGGTTCAGGGAAGGGTATTTTTGTTTCAAAGGAATAAATGAGATGAGGTCACATTGGGCAACCTGATCGTTTGATAGTCCGCTCTCTTCTCCGCCAAAAACAATTGCAATTTGTTTGGCCGATAGTTTCTTAGCCTTCAGAATCTCTGGAAGTTTTTCGATGTGATGGTAATCATGCCTCACCGATCGTTTTTTCATGGATGTCGCTATTGACAGATCAATATCATGCAGGGCAGAGGTCAGATCAGGAAAGATTGAAGCGTTTTTCAAAACTTCGTGAGATCCATGGGCAACATGGAACGATTTTTCATGCGGGAAATTGGGCGGGTTCACCAGTCTGAGTGAATTAAAACCCATCGTGTTGATCGCACGGGCTGCCGCCCCAATATTTTCTGGCAGTGATGGCTCAACCAAAATAAAAATAATGTTCATCTGCATCCCGGCAAAAATACAAATTCCGGGATTCACCGGGAAAAAACAGGTGCCTGCCGAATGGTAGTTTTGACGATGATTCTCATAGAATACTTTTGTTCACTAAAAAATGTCTAATTTTAAAATCTGAAACGATGAACTCATCCATTGAAAACCATTTCGGAGATCATTCTGAAAAGTACTCAAACTGCAGGCGTATGAAGAAATATGCACTTGGAGCGGTTGCCATCCTTGCCGGCCTGGTCCTTCTGGGATTAAATACCGGTTTTATTCCAATGTCTTGGAAATCAATAATTTTTTCATGGCAGATGCTGCTGATTGCCATTGGCTTGATCAGCCTTTTCGGTCGTGACAGTTACGTCCCGGGGATTATTCTGGTTTTGGTCGGTGGTATTTTTATCATTCCAAAGTTTGGTTTCTTGCCATTTAGCATTCACACCCTCTTCTGGCCGGCAATCCTTATTGCTGTCGGGTTGATCATCCTCTTCAAAGGAATTAAAAGACCTATGGGTCCACGTTGGAACAAGGAGAATCTGATTCTGGAAGATGGATACATCAATGAAGAGACCATCTTCGGAGGAACCAAACAGAAAGTGACTCACCAATCGTTTAAAGGAGGCAGGATTACATGTATTTTCGGTGGCGCTGAGGTTGACTTAACCAACGCATCACTGGCCCCCGGTGAGCATGTTCTCGAAATCAGTGCCATCTTCGGAGGAGCTACTGTAATCGTGCCGGCCGACTGGAAGATCGTCGTAAAGAACTCTTCCATTCTCGGAGGCTTTGAGGATAAACGCCGGGTGATCAGGGAGAGTCCGGATCCTTCACGGGTATTGATCATTAAAGCGGAAGCCATTTTTGGCGGAGGCGAAATCAAGAGTTTCTAATCCATAATTGATGCAGCATCCTGTATTTAAAAATATTAAAACGATCATTCTTTATTTTGGGCTTTGGATCCTTTCGGCAGGGATCCAATTCTCTATTCTGATCTTCCAATATCACTTTCCCCTTGAGATTGCTTTGGCCGACAGTCTGGTTTTTAATCTTCTTTTTGCCATAATAGGATTACCGATGTGGTTTATAGTAAGGTACAGCTCCCCATCTGTGCGAACCCGGTTTAACATATTTTTCAACCACTTCACCTCCCTGGTTTTACTGATCGTAATCTGGATTGGGGTCGGCTATTCCATCCTCTCCTTACTGTTTAGCGATGAAACTGCCTACAATGACTTCCTTACAGTGTCAATTCCCATGCGGCTTATCAGCGGTGTATTGCTCTATATTTTGGTTGGAATGACCTTTTATTTACTGATTTACAATTTCAATCTGCAGGAGAAACTGAAGATGGAGGCTCGCCTGAATACGCTTTTGAAAGAGACAGAGCTGAATATGCTGAAATCTCAGATCAATCCGCATTTTCTTTTTAACAGCTTGAATTCTATCAGTTCGCTTACGGTTACCGATCCTGGGAAGGCCAGGGAGATGATCATCAAGCTTTCTGATTTTCTGAGGTACTCTGTCTCATCAGGAGCAAACAGCATGACTTCATTATCTCAGGAGCTTGAAAATATCAAACGATACCTTGAGATTGAGAAGATCCGATTTGGGGATAAGCTTATTTATGACCTGAGGGTTGATGAGAAGTGTACAAGCCAGAACATCCCTGTAATGCTGCTGCAGCCTCTCTATGAAAATGCGATCAAACACGGGGTTTACGAAAGCACCAATCAGGTTCGGATTGAGACAGAATGTATCGTTGAACCTGGTTTTACGGAGATCAGAATCGTGAATGATTTCGATCCGGAAGCTACGCCCAGGATCGGTGCCGGGGTTGGATTGAATAACATCAGGGAACGACTCAGATTAACATATCACAGGAACGATCTCCTGAAAACATGGAACGAAGAAAATCGCTATTTCGTTCGATTGAAGATCCCGGATAATTCTGAATAATAACAAATAACCAATGTCTAATGACCAAAGCACCTACCTACAAAGTCCTCATTATTGACGATGAACCTCCTGCCCGGCAGATTATCCGGGATTACCTGAAGGCCTATTCCAATCTGGAAATTGCAGGTGAGTTTACAGATGGGTTTTCAGGGTTGAAAGCAATTCAGGAATTGAAGCCTGATCTGGTTTTCCTTGATATTCAGATGCCTAAATTAACAGGATTCGAATTGCTGGACCTCCTGGATAATCCCCCTCTCATCATCTTCAGTACTGCATATGATCAATTTGCACTCAAGGCGTTTGAGAAGAATGCGGTCGATTACCTTCTGAAACCCTATTCCAGGGAACGGTTTGAACAAGCTGTCGATAAAGCATTGCTTGCTTTGCGCTCCGGGAACCAGGAGAACAATCCGATCAGGAGCGTGATCGATGCAGTTGATGAACAACCGGATCTATTATCCCGTATTGCTGTGAAAATCAGGCATAAAGTTCATGTAATCCCTGTTCAGGATATCAGGTACCTTGAAGCGGATGGCGACTATGTGACGATCCATACCGAGAAGGATAAATTCCTTAAGGAAAAGACGATGAAATACTTTGAAATCCACCTTGATCCTGCCAGGTTTATCAGGATTCATCGCTCCACCATCATCAATGTAGATTTCATGGACAAGATTGAATACTACGACAAAGAGAGTTATGCTGTGTTAATGAAGGATGGGGCGAAACTAAAAGCAAGCACATCGGGGTATAAGGTTTTGAAGGATGCGCTGAAATTGTAATTAAGAATTAAGAAAAGAGACAATAAACAGCATCAAATGAGCTTATTATGAGAATTGTTGTGTTATTTTCTGCCATTATTTTGTCGGGATTGGGTGTTTTTGCTCAGGGCAGGTTCATCCAGACCGGAAGTATCCCTGGGTATATCACGCTGAAATGTGATCTGCATTCCCATACTGTTTTTTCTGATGGAGAGGTTTGGCCCACCTTCCGGGTGAGAGAAGCTGTGTATGATGGTCTGGATGCTCTGGCAATCACAGATCATCTGGAGTATCATCCGAAAAAAAAATATGTATCCGGGGATGATAACTCTGCCTTTGCGATTGCTAGGGTCAATGCAGCAAAGAATGACATCATCCTGATAAGGGGTACAGAAATAACACGGAAGATGCCTCCCGGGCATCTGAATCTTCTCTTTCTTCCCGACTCGATTACATTTGACGACACGACTTTTCTGGCAGTTATCAAGAAGGCGGTTGACCATGGGGCATTTGTTCAGTGGAACCACCCGGGATGGGATGCACAGCAACCCGATGGGGTGGCCAGGATGCTGGATTTACACAGTAAACTAATTCAAAACGGTTGGATGCACGGAATCGAGATTTTCAATGATGAGGTCTTCTACCCTGGTGTAATGGAATGGTGTGCCGAGTATGATCTGGCAATGACAGGCAATACAGATATTCATGGAACTACAAATGAAGTCAGGGCTTCTTCGGGTGATTCGCACAGGGCGATGACACTGGTTTTCGCAAAGGAACGAACCGTAGATGGTTTGAAAGAGTCGCTGTTTCTTGGTCGAACTCTTGTTTGGTATGGAGATACGTTAGCAGGCAAGGCCGAATATGCCAAACCATTTGTACTCTCCTGCCTGAAACGGAGCGGACCAGTATCCGGGGATTCATCCTATGAATATTTCAGAATTGAAAATGTCTCAGACATTCCCTTCTCACTAACACAAGGGCAGAATCCGGATGCACCCAGTCAGGTCGAATTGCCACCACAATCGTACCGTGTGGTACGAATTAAAAAAGGGGGTGACAAGGGATTAACCTATACTGTTGGCAATGTAAAAACAGGAACGATTGACCGGTTGAAGATTGATCTTTGAGAATCAGAACTCAATCTTATAACTGATAATCGGCAGAATTCCCATTCCCTGGATCTCCACCAAAATGACCAACGCAGGCAAAACCGGAAACTACCCCTGCAAAATTTGCAGCGGCACGCATGGGGTCATCAGTGGTTCCGAATCCAACAAGATGGTGTTGGCTCCGGGCCGACCGATTCATATTTCCTATCTTGTTTTTGATCCAATGAAACCCTAATTTTGCCACTCTAAACCCCAATAAAAAAAAACAATGAAAAAGATCCTGTTCCTTTTCGTTTCGCTATTCTATGGAGCTTTTTTATTTGTATAAAAAAACCAGGGAGATTTACAAACGATACAGCACTTTGTTGGGAAGGAAAAGAAAGCAATTGTTGAAGAGTTCATTCAACCCAGCTTTGAGAGTATCCTATGATGGGTGAGTTGGAGATGATTGAAGAGTAACAATACTGAAAACAATGAAAAAACTGATTACATTAACGGAGTTCATTATTGACCGCCAGGGAGAATTTCCTGATGCGTCGGGCGATCTCACACGGATCTTGAATGATATCGGCATCGCTACGAAATTTGTACACAGAGAGGTAAACAAAGCCGGTTTGGCCGATATTCTCGGCATGGAAGGAACTGAGAATGTGCAGGGGGAGCAACAGAAGAAGCTGGACGTATATGCAAACAACCAGTTCATCAATGCATTGAAAGCGGGAGGACAGTGTGCGGCTATTGCATCTGAAGAGAATGAAGAGGTGATTATTCTCGACAATCCGATCTCAAACAACGCGAAATATGTTGTAGCTATTGATCCCCTTGATGGCTCTTCCAATATCGAAGCGAACGTGTCGATTGGGACTGTCTTCTCTATTTATAAAAGAAAGAGCTTAATTGGAACCCCAGCCAATGAGTCAGACCTGCTCCAGCCTGGGACTGAGCTGGTCGCAGCGGGCTATACGATTTACGGCTCTTCAACAATGTTGGTATATACAACAGGACATGGTGTAAATGGTTTTACACTTGATCCATCTGTTGGGCTGTTCATATTATCTCATCCCGATATCCGCTATCCGGAATCTGGCAATATTTATTCGGTCAATGAGTCTAACCGAATCTATTTCCCAGAAGCCATCAAAGCGTACCTCCAATTTTGTCATGAGGATGACCCCTCGACAAAACGTCCGTACATCACTCGTTACATTGGATCGATGGTAGCGGATGTTCACAGGAATATGCTTCTGGGAGGGATATTCCTTTATCCGGGAACAATCAAGAAGCCGCAGGGGAAACTCCGGCTGCTTTATGAGTGCAAACCGATGGCTTTTATTGCCGAGCAGGCTGGAGGAAAAGCTTCGGATGGTACCCGCAGGATTCTGGAAATTCATCCCGATTCTATTCACCAGCGATCACCATTTTTCATGGGGCCCAAGGCCATGGTTGAAAAGCTGGAAGAGTTTATCCGGTTTTTCTAAACAGGTCAGGAGCCCAGGGTGTGAATCTTGATAAAGTTGGTCCCTCCGGGGATTCCTGCCGGGACACCGCCAACGATCACCACTTTATTTCCAGTTGAAGCGATTCCTCTCTCAATTAGGGTTCGTTCTGCGAGACTGACAAGACCATTGAAGGAGCTTGACATCTCTGAAGTCAGGATTGGATTGATGCCCCAGAGCAGATTGAGTCCGTGATAGACATTGAGGCTGGTTGTGATGGCATAAATGGGTGTCTTCGGGCGTTCAGCTGCAACAAACCGGGCGCTTCGACCGCTTGCGGTGTATACCACTATACAATGCAGGTCAGCAATTTTCTCGATAACATTCGTTGCTTCGCTCAGTGCCATGATATCCTGGTTCCCGTCTGCAGCATACGTTTTAAATACGATGTGGTTCTCTACTTCCGTTGCGATCCTGCTCATGATCTCAACTGCTTTAACAGGAAATTTTCCAGCCGCTGTCTCTCCCGAAAGCATAATACAATCTGTCCCATCGATAATCGCATTGGCCACGTCTGATGCTTCAGCACGGGTGGGTCGGGCTTCATGCATCATGCTCTCCAGCATCTGGGTGGCAGTGATAACGGGCTTCCCTATTCGGTTACAAAGTTCGATGATCGATTTCTGGAGGAGTGGGACACGTTCGGGGCTCATCTCAACGCCAAGATCCCCCCGGGCGACCATAATGCCCTGAGACTCTTCAATAATCTCAGCCAGATGATCAATCGCCTGAGGTTTTTCAATCTTGGCAATCACAGGTTTCGTAATTCCTTGGCTCTCAATGAGTGATTTCAGCTCTCTGATA
>Ga0351968_1005_pt1 | contig 45937 bp, 40 predicted proteins | sample BONcelHFGM3001D5_FD_206755 | JGI IMG/M metagenome (GOLD analysis project Ga0351968, IMG submission 206755) | Enriched cells from coal bed in the Powder River Basin, Montana, United States - BONCAT cells FGM rep1 HSBNCT.FGM.300.1.D5 ...
GTAATGTTCGTCGACCGTAGCCTCAATTTTATACGATGTCAATACATTGATTTGTCCGATCCTGAACCCACGCTGGATCGATTGCCCGATCTCCACAAGCAATGAGCCGATTTGTCCGTCTACCGGTGCCTTTACGTTGAGGTAATCCTGCTGCTGTTTCACCAGGTTCAGGTTCAGCTGCATGTTGCGCAGGTTTTCAGTGATCTGTTCAATTTGCAGGCTCCGAAAGCTTGAATCCTGTTTCTGGCGAAGGATGACCAGTGCGAGTGATTTTTCGGCCAGCTGATAGTCCTCTTCAGATGTGAGGTAATCCTCCATCGGAATGAGTTCATCGTTGATAAGCACTTTGTTCTGCTCAAAATGACGTTTTTTGGCCATCAGATCAAATTGTGCATTTAACAATTCCCTTTCCAGTGAGTGCTTTTCCTGTTCCATACGAATGCGGACTTCGCGCAAAAAATTCGCTTTTTCAGCCAACTGAGCCTCGCTGTTCAGGATATTCAGGTTGAGGTCGTTGTTGGTCAGTTTCAGGATGACATCTCCCTTGTGGACCATACTCCCCTCTTCAAGAAGAATCTCCTCTACCTTCCCACCTTCATAGGCATCGAGGTATATCGTGCTGATTGGAGCTGCGTTTCCGTCGATGGTGATGTAATCGTTGAATACCCCCTGAAAAACCGAAGCGATAGTTACTCTTTCCTTGTCGACCCGAACTGTACTGGTCCAGTCACGCAGGGCAAAGAAGAGGATGAGGGCAAGGAGGAGTATCCCACCTGCAATGTATTTCCAGTATTTCTTTGGGATCCATCTTTTCTCTTCTATGACCCGATCCATTCCGATTGAAGGCTGATTGCTCATGATTTACTGTTTTGCCCCTAAATCCCACTTTGCTTCGCGTTGCTCGCAAGGGGACTTCATCCTCCCCTTCAAGGGGAGGCAGGAGGTGTCATTTATATTAACTCTATTACTTTCATACTTTCATACTCTCATACTTTCTTACGCCCTACGTCTCACGTTTTACGTTTTACGTCCTATGTATTCAACAAGGAGCCGGTCATCAGGAAGCGGATATAGCGTTCTTTCAGCAACACCTGCAGCCCTGTGCGCAGCACCTCTGTTTTAGCCCTGAATACCTTGTTTTTCTGAATGTAATACTCGATGATATTGATCAGTCCCTTCTCCAGTTTTTTCTCTGCTGCTTCGAACGCCTTCTCACTTTGGATCAGCTGTTTTTGCGCTGATGTATATTCTGCCCTGGCAGATCGCCAGTCGGTAAGTGATCGTTCCACACCCATAAGAAGTTTGTGCGCTTCATCGTCGTACTGCACTTTAGCCTGTTGATACTCCAGTTTGGATTTACTCAGCTTCGTGTATTTTGAGAGTTTGGTAAACAGAGGGATTTCGATGCCCAAACTCAGGTATTCACTTCCATTATTTGAAAACTGATCCGTGAAAGGAATCACCTGATTGTTTTCATTTTTTAATGTAGTTGCATAGGCTGTATTCCATCCTGCATAAAATCCAATCCGTGGAGCGAAGGATCCCTGGCTGATATTGACAGCTTTTTTAGCAGCGATCACCTGATTTTCAACCATCTTCATATTGGGCAGGGTTTCAGAAGCCAATCCGAACAACTCAACCATTGATAAGGTATCCATCGTTTGCGAGAAGATAGAGAAGATCACGGTATCAATATCCAGACTATCATCCAGCGGATAGTTCATCTGGTATTTCAAGTCGAGAGAAGCTTGTATGAGTAGGTGGTGAGCCTGAACCAGCAGAAAGCTGTCGGTCGCCAGGCTGGCCTCTATCTCCAGTAAGTCTGTTCCCGCTTTCCGTCCCACATTCACCAGTTTTGTGGTGTAATCCAGCTGATCACGTGAGAGTTGAAAATTCTCCCGGGCAATGGATGAGAGTCCTTCCTTGAGTAACACATCGAAATAGGTGTTGATGACGGAAAATGCCACCTCATTCTTCACTTGCTGGAGCTTATCCTTTTCCACCTGATAGTTATACTTCTCCATGGCAATGGCATTGATCTTCATGAATCCTGAGAAAATATCCACGGCACCATAAACACCATAGGAGTTATTCAGAAACTGAACATCGACGTAGGTATTTGTGCTGGGGTCGATACTCCTCCCATAATTCTGGTTGAGATATGATTGTGCTGACAACGAGGGCAGCAGGTCATTGTTTGCCTGAAGGTAATCGGTCTTTTGGATACGAACTCCCAACTCTTGCGTTCGCACCGAAAGGTTATTATCCCATGCATATTGGATGCACTTGTCAATGTCCCAGATGGGCTGGCCGTTCAGGATTCCGGCAGACAGCAGCAGACTAAGACCTCCGATGACAATGTACCGTATCATGATCAAACAGCTACAGCCTGTCTGGCAACCTCTTCTGTAACCACCTGGCCGTCGAACAAGTTAATTACCCGATGGGCAAATGCAGCATCACGTTGGGAGTGTGAGACCATGATGATAGTTGTTCCCTGTTTATTCAGTTCCGTGAGCAAGTTCATGACCTCTATCCCGTTTTTGGAATCAAGGTTACCTGTTGGCTCATCGGCCAGAATCAATTTTGGATTTGGAACTACCGCACGGGCGATCGCAACACGCTGCTGTTGTCCACCTGAAAGCTGCTGGGGAAAATGCTTCTTCCGATGGCCGATTTTCATCCGGTCGAGGATGTCCATCACCATCTCCTTGCGTTTGCTGCTGCTGATTTTAAGATAAAGGAGTGGCAATTCCACATTTTCGTAGACGTTCAGCTCATCAATCAGGTTGAAGCTCTGAAAGACAAACTGGATGTTTCCTTTCCGATATTGGGTTCTCTTACCTTCCCGGTATTTCGACACATCGGTTCCATCAAAGAGATAAGCTCCATCTGTCGGATTATCGAGCATCCCAAGGATGTTCAGCAAGGTTGATTTTCCGCAACCCGAAGGCCCCATCACGGCAACAAATTCGCCCGGTTTTACTTCAATGGAGACGTTGTTTAATGCTGTAGTTTCGATCTCATCGGTTCGGAATCGCTTGGTTAAGTTTACAGTTTTAATCATTGGAATGGATATTTAATTGATGATAGAAAATGAATATCAAAGATTGTGCCATATATTGTATCTATTTGATATACTGTTTTTTATATTATTTGTTAAAAATATTCTGTAAATATACATTACATGCTTCTGTAAATTATCTTTACATTTGTTTTGAAAATTTCATTCAACATATTATGAAAGCAAAAGCAAAAGAGGGACTCCTTCTCATTGTAGATGACAACAAAAGCGTATTGAATGCTCTTCGTATGTTGCTCAAATTTGAATTTGAAGAGGTTCATACCCTTACTGGTCCCGCCTCGTTGATCCATGAGGTTACCCATTTCGAACCCGACGTGGTATTACTTGACATGAATTTTAAGGTTGGCGAGAATTCCGGTAACGAAGGAATCTACTGGCTTCGGGAGATCAAACGCCTCAGGCCCGACACAGAGGTTGTGATGTTTACTGCCTATGGTGATGTTGAACTGGCGGTAAAAGCTACCCGCGAAGGTGCAACGGATTTCGTTCTGAAGCCCTGGGAAAATGAAAAATTGCTTGCTACGTTGAGGGCCGCCTACCGGCTACGAAAATCGACTGAGACGGTAGACGGTCTGCGGCAACGTGAACAGGACCTTAAAAACGAATTGAACCGGGATGAGCGTATGATCATTGGAGTGTCTCCTGCCATGCAGAAGGTAATGGAAGTAGTAAAGAAAGTTGCGAAGACCGATGTCAACGTCCTGATCACCGGTGAAAACGGGACCGGGAAAGAGCTGATCGCCAAAGAGATTCACCGTCTCTCCGACCGGTACAATGAATTGCTTGTAACGGTTGACCTTGGCTCTGTATCGGAAAGCCTCTTTGAAAGTGAGATGTTTGGTCACACCAAAGGATCCTTCACGGATGCCTATGAGGATCGAACCGGGAAAATCATGCTGGCAAACAAGGGGACCCTTCTACTCGACGAGATTGGGAATCTACCTTTAAATCTTCAGTCGAAACTCCTCAATGTGTTGCAGAACAGGGTTGTGATTCCCGTTGGTTCAAACAAAGAACTGCCGGTCAACATCCGGCTGATCAGCACGACCAATAAGGATTTACCGGAGATGGTGAAAGTGAGGGAATTCCGGCAGGATTTGCTTTACCGTATAAACACAATCCATATTGATCTTCCTCCGCTTCGCCAGCGCAGAGAGGATATCGAGATCCTTGTAAACTTCTTCACCGGAAAGTATAGTCGAAAATATAAGAAACCCGAACTCACCATCAATTCCCAGGCCATGGAGAGGCTCAAATCCTACCCCTGGCCAGGTAATATCAGGGAACTTCAGCACACGATTGAAAAAGGAGTCATATTATGCGAAAACAACCTGGTTACACCCAGGGACCTTTATCTCAGTCAACCGGAGGACACGATTTTCGAGACAAAGGTCACATTGGAGGATATGGAACTTCGCATGATCCGTAAAGAGTTGCAAACAGAGGGGCAAAATCTCAGTATTGTGGCAAGAAACCTTGGCATCTCCAGACCAACCCTTTATAAAAAGATGAAAAAATATGGGCTATAAACGAGTTACGTTCACTACGGTGATCAACATCGCGATGATTCTCTCGGCTGGATTTTTTGCCGGTTTGCTTACCATATATTACAATGAACCCTGGTACCTGTTGATCCTGATTCTGGCTCCGTTGGCTACCTACCGGATCATTTATACGTTTGACCAGTCGAACAGGCAAATTGCTTTCTTTTTCGAGGCAATCCGAAATGAAGATTCGGCGCTTAAATTCCCCACGCACATAAAGGGGCGATCGCTACGGCATCTGTACAGAAGTTTGAATGAACTCAACGAACAAATTCAGGCGATCAAACTGAAGAATGAGTACCTGGAGAAATATTATCAGAGTTTCATTCAACATGCAGCCATTGGTCTTATAGCGATAAACGGGGAGAACGAAGTGGAGATCATGAATGAGAAGGCATTTGACTATGCCGGAATCCCATCATTCACTCCTTTTCATCTGATCCCACTGAGGAATCCGGACCTGTTCAGGACTCTCTGCAATGCAGCTCCAGGAGAAACCGTATCCTATAAACGATTTACCAGCGAGTCACAGATGAACCTGTTGATTCTTGCCAGGGAGATCCGCTATGGAGGCAAGGTTTCCAAACTGATCTCACTCCAGGATATCCGTCATGAACTGGATGAGAAGGAACTGGACTCCTGGCAGAAACTCATTCGGGTATTAACACACGAAATCATGAACAGCATCGCGCCAATTGTCTCCCTTAGCGGAACACTCCGCAGATTTTTTGTCATGGAAGACAAACCGGTCCGACCTGAAGATATCGATGAAGAGGTGATCGAAAACGCCATCCTGGGATTAGATACTATTGAAGAGCGTGGGAATGGTCTGCTGGATTTTGTAAATAGCTACCGGCGGCTCACACGGATTCCTAAACCCGTCTTTTTACTCATCAACGTTAAGGAATGGCTGGATCAATTACTATTACTTCTCAGTGACCAATTTGAAAAGCACAGGATAAAGGTCGAATGTTCGATCGATTCCAAAGTCAAAGATATTTCAGGCGACGAAAAATTATTGAGTCAGGTTCTTATCAACATCCTGAACAATGCTATGGACGCGCTGGGAGAACAGAGTGCTGACCGGATGATTCACATCTCCGTTGCCCTCTCGAAACTATCTCGACCAGTAATCCGCATCGCCAATAACGGTCCTTTTATTCCTCCTGATATCGCCGACAAAATCTTCATCCCTTTCTTTACAACCAAGGAACAAGGATCCGGAATTGGGCTGAGCCTTTCGCGACAAATACTTCGGCTGCACCATGGAAGTATACACCTGGAGTCAAGTGAGCAGGAGACGGGGTTTATTATCACACTTTAGGGGATACGCGATGCGCGATTTGTGATCCCGGATGCCGGATGCCGTTACCGCGTTGCTTTGCTCCACGCTATGACAATGATGGTAGCTGATGGATAGGTGATGCGCGATAAGGGATATTGGATACCCGATTTTTCCGACCGGGGCTGTCGGCAGTTCACCGGGTGTTTTCCGGGATTCACCGAATACGATCAAAATAGCGGCTATTCATTGTAACTCAAGGAGTTGTTTTCCGTCTTATTGACCATAAAACAAAAATGCAGAACCTAAAAACAATGAACACCATGAAATTCATCATCATCTTCATAGCCCTCTTTGGAATTCAGATTACAACAACTCTCGGAGAAGTAATCGATGTCAGAAGTTATACAATCATATTGGAAGGAGGCCCCTGTATTGGATGCCTTACTTTAACACCAGTTGTACCTCATTTTGCCACATTTGAAGACCAGAAGGAACTACAGGGAATAATGGTTCAAACCCAGTTAATACCAGAAATACCGATGGAGGCCGATTTTGAAGACGTTTCCCCGGCACTCAGCACAGATACAATTGAATTATCTCCCTTAGTCCCAATGAAAGCAGACTTCAGCACGACATTGTAATACCCCCCTATATACCCCCCTGGTTTTGATTAAAGAGGCTGACTCAACTATTGAGGCAGCCTCTTATTATTGGATAACTATCGTTGGAAAGACCTGTTAGTATAGATCCCTGCATTGACCGGTTTCTCTTCTCAGCCATTCCGTCGTGATCCCTTTGGGGGATCGTCAAAAATGGAAATGCCGTTGTGAAGCGGCATTTCCATTTTGCGGAGAGACAGGGATTCGAACCCTGGGACCCGCAAGCGGGTCAACGGTTTTCGAGACCGCCCCAATCGACCACTCTGGCATCTCTCCATGACCTAGAATCAAGAATCCATGATCTAGACTCAAATTTAAGGCACAAAAATACAAACCTTTGGGTTGTAAAAAAAACATCCGTTTATCCATGAAAGTTCTTTATTCGTCCATTATTGTTTTTTTTTAAGTTGTTTCAAAATACCTTTGTCCAGATTAAAAAATTAAATGAATATGAAAAGGTACACGATAATTATATTTCTGGTCATGGTGAGTGGTATGGCCTCTGTTACGGGAGGCAATCTTTGGGCATATCTTACTTATTCCACGTTCTACTCTCCCGATGGCCCCTATATTGAGACTTACCTGGCTATTGACGCAAAGAGTGTCAAATATACAAAAACCAGTAATGGAAAATTTCAGGGAACCGTCAACATCCTTATGACCTTTAAGCAAAACAGCGAAATCAAAGCCTTTAAAAAATATGAACTAAAGAGTCCGGCAGTCGCAGATACGAGCAAACTTGATTTTCATTTTATTGACCAGCAGCGTTTTCTGCTTCCTAACGGAACCTATGAATTTGAAGTGCAGCTTTCAGACCAGAATGCGAAAGCCGAAGTCACCCCTTATACACAAACCGTTACTATCAGTTATCCGAAAGATAAGCCAACTATCTCAGGGATTGAACTGGTGAAAAGCTACATAAGTACCGAAACGGAGTCAGAGATCAACAAATCGGGCTTCGACCTGGTCCCTTATGTTTACAGTTTCTACCCTCAAACAGAAAATAAGATCATTTTTTACTGTGAGTTGTACAACATGAACAAAGAGGTGGGTGAAGGAAATAAGTACCTTCTCAGCTACTTCGTGGAGACTCTGGAGAATGGTCAGCGTGTAAAAGACCTGGCTAAAGTCAAGAAAGAGATGGCCAAAGATGTGGTGGTTGTTCTGGCTGATCTAAATATTGTTAACCTGCCAACCGGGAACTACAATTTAATCGTTGAAGCCAGGGATCAGCAAAACCAGATCATGGCATCCAGGAAACTCTTTTTCCAGCGCAGCAACCCCTACGCCAGACTTACCATCGAGGATATGGCAACGGTTGACCCTGTAAACTCATTTGTGGAAAAGTATACCAACATCGACACATTAAGGGAATATGTCAACTCGACCTATCCGATCTCTTCTGCCTTGGAGAAAAATTTTCTGAAAGGAAACCTGCAAACTGCAACCCTCCCCGTCCTGCAACAATACTTCCTGGGATTTTGGCAACGCCGGGATCAAAATGATCCTGAAAAGGCCTGGATGTCCTATAAATACCAGATAGAAATTGTTGAACATAATTTCGGAACACCTGTCAAGAAAGGCTACCAGACCGATCGCGGAAGGGTTTTCCTGCAGTACGGAGCCCCCAATGTTCGTGCAGAACGTTACAACGAACCCAGCAACTATCCCTACGAGATCTGGCAATATTACACCCTTACGAACCAGAGCAACCGGAAGTTTGTTTTTTACTCACCGGATATGGTTACCAGCGACTTCTTCCTGCTCCACTCCGATGCCATCGGCGAGATTCATAATTCCAGGTGGCAGGTGGATCTTCGCAGCCGAATGTATCAAACCGTTGATATCACGGATACCCAGGTAATCAACTCCTGGGGAGATATGCAGGAGGACTACTGGACTTTGCCCAATTAGGAATTACGAATGAAGAATTAAGAATTACGGATTAAAAAATTAAGGAGGAGAATTCCGTACCTTTGCGTTCAATATTCATCATGGATCACGAAGTGCGGTTTTCTCGTTACAGATACAATTCGTCATTCGTAATTCGTCATTTGTAATTTACTGATGCCACAGGTTGCTGTCGTTATTCTCAATTGGAACGGGAAAAGATTCCTTGAGACCTTCCTGCCTCCACTGATCGAACATACAGATGCCGATATTGAGATCATTGTGGCCGACAATGCATCGACAGATAACTCGGTCAGTTTTGTTCAAAAACAATTTCCTCGAATACGAATCATCCAGAACCCCAATAACGAAGGGTTTGCCAGAGGATACAACCTGGCTCTGAAGGAAGTGAAGGCAGACTATTATATTCTGCTAAATTCTGATGTAGAAGTAACAGATGACTGGATCCATCCAATCATCTCCCTGATGGAGAGCGATCCCATGATCGGGGCCTGTCAGCCTAAAATCAGATCGTACCATCACCGGGACGAATTTGAATATGCCGGTGCCGCTGGCGGATACATCGATAAATATGGTTATCCATTCTGCAGGGGCAGGGTATTTTTAACGATCGAAAAAGACACCGGACAATACAACGATCAGGTTGAGATCTCCTGGGCCACAGGGGCCTGTCTCTTTGTTAGAAGTGACCTGTTTAACCAGCTTGGTGGATTCGATGACGACTTCTTTGCACATATGGAGGAAATCGATTACTGTTGGAGACTCCACAATTATGGCTACCGGGTGATGTACAGCCCCAGCTCGACCGTCTACCATGTGGGTGGCGGTACTCTCCCAAAGGTTTCCTGGAGGAAAACTTACCTGAATTTCCGTAACAACTTTATGCTTCTCTACAAAAACCTGCCTTCCAGCCTCTTATTTAAAGTTTTCGCCGTCCGACTGATCCTCGATGGTGTTGCTGCTTTCAAATTCCTGATCCAGGCAGGATTCAAGGATTTTTGGGCTGTGGCTCACGCCCATATCAGTTTCTATGCCGCCCTGCCATCTCTCTACAAGAAGAGAAAACAATTAAAACACGGAAGCATGAAGATGATGTACAGGCAGAACATGGTGTTTGAATACTACCTTCGTGGGAAGAAACATTTCTCGCAATTGGATCCGGAGAAGTTTTTTCCAGACTAACTGGCCTGCGGTCTAAATCACACTGTAGCTCTGAGAAAACTTTCAATGGCAAGTCGGTATGAGTCTAGACCAAAACCGGTGATGACTCCTTTGACATAGGGAGAAATCATAGAAATGTGACGAAAAGACTCCCTTGCAAAAATGTTGGAAATATGAACTTCGATTACAGGAGAACTGATCGATTTGATTGCATCTGCAATGGCCACCGATGTATGTGTATAGCCTCCTGCATTCAGAATGATGCCATCGTAAAGGAATCCGACCTTATGCAACGCATTGATAATCTCACCCTCCACGTTTGACTGAAAATATTCTATAGTTATCAGTGGAAATCTTTTTCGCAGTTTTTTGAGGAAAACCTCGAAACTCTCAGACCCATAGATATCGGGTTCTCTTTTCCCAAGCAGATTGAGGTTCGGTCCATTGATGATGATCAGTTTCATAAGTGATATACTTGATACAAAAATAACTAATTGCTTGATACCAGATAAAAAATGCCGGATGCCGGATGAAAATCATAATTCAAAATTCGTAATTCGCAATTGAATGTTGTATCTTTGCTCCACTATCAATTAGGGGTGCCTGTCAAAAAAGGCTGAGATTATACTCTTTGAACCTGATCCGGGTAATGCCGGCGGAGGGAGACTATTTCACAAATCATCATACTCCTCAATTGATCGGTTTTAACGTTAATTCTATTCTTTAAACTGATTCAATGATGTATAAAATTTTTGTAATCCTCGTATCTCTCCTGACGATTGCAACCGTACAATCACAGGTTGTAATCCAGGGAAGTGTAACCAACCGTTCCAGCAACAAATCATTACCAGGAGCGCACATCCGTATCCAGAACACATTTTATACGGCTATTGCAGATAGTGCCGGGAACTTTGTTCTTCCCGGGATCCGCAAAGGGAATTACTCCCTAACCTGCTCCTTTGTTGGATTCAAACCGATAACAATCTCCTCGAGATTTATATCAGACACCACCATCCTCTTTATCATGGAAGAGAGCGCAATTCTTGGAGAAGAGGTCAATATCATCGCTACCCGCGTTGGAGAAAACTACCCTATGGCATATACTACCCTAAGTAGTGCAAAAATCGAGGAAGCGAATCTGGGCCGTGACCTCCCTTATGTAATCCAATCTACTCCATCGGTTATTGTTACTTCGGATGCCGGAAATGGGATCGGATATACCGGGTTGAACATCCGGGGAAGTGACCTTACACGGATCAATGTTACAATCAATGGAATCCCTCTCAATGATGCCGAATCGCAGGGAGTTTGGTTCGTCGACCTGCCCGACCTGGCTTCCTCAACCGAGAATATCCAGATCCAGCGTGGCGTTGGAACCTCAACCAATGGAGCCGGTGCTTTCGGTGCCACAATAAATATCCTCACCACCGAGATGAACCAGGACCCATACGGAGAACTGGCTGCATCCTACGGCTCTTTCAACTCCTACAAAACGACTTTGAAGTTCGGTTCAGGCATCCTGGAATCGGGACTTGCAGTCGACGGCCGCTTGTCTTACATCTCATCGGATGGATATATCGACAGGGCATTTTCAAAACTCAAATCGTTCTATGTCAGCGGAGGGTATTATGGGAAAAAGACCACCCTTAAACTGGTTGCCTTCTCCGGATATGAACGAACCTACCAGGCTTGGGAAGGAGTGCCTCAGGATTCCCTGAGCACCGCCCGCACTTACAATCCGGCAGGAAAATATGTTGATACCACTGGGCAGATTCAATACTATGACAATCAGACCGACAACTACCAACAAGACCACTACCAGCTTATATTCTCCCAGAAACTCGGAACGAGGTGGAACATCAATACGGCCCTCTTTCTTACGAATGGAAAAGGTTATTACGAAAATTACAAAGCTGACGAAACCTTTGCAGAATATGGTCTGGGTGATGTAATCATTGGCAATGACACAATCATTTCGACAAATCTTGTCAATCGTAAATGGCTGGACAACAGCTATTATGGATTGACTTTCTCCACCGGATACGCCATTCCTGACAAATTGAAACTGATCTTTGGCGGCGGGGTCTCACAGTATTATGGTTTGCATTATGGTCGTGTAATTTGGGCACAGTTTGCGTCGAACGGTGATAATCAGCGAAACTGGTATGAGAACAATGGGTTGAAGAATGACATCAACATCTTCGCCAAAGCCACCTGGGAAGTGATGAGCATGATAACCCTATTCGCCGACCTCCAGTACCGCTATGTATATTACAGGATGGAGGGTATACTGGATGACCTTCGGCCCATCGACCAAATTCATACGTTCAATTTTTTCAATCCGAAAACCGGGATCTTTTTCGATTTCACCAAGTATCTTAACGGATATATCTCATTTGGTGTGGGGAACCGGGAGCCCAGCAGAAACAACTACAAGGACGCCGACATCAATAGGATCCCTGCTTCTGAAAGGCTTTATGACTATGAACTGGGGGCCACTTACAAGCGTAATTCATGGATGGCCGGTGTCAACGTCTACTACATGGATTACAGGGATCAGCTGGTCCTTACAGGCGAAATTAATAATGTAGGGGAAGCCATAATGGTTAACGTCCCCCATAGCTTCAGAACAGGAATTGAGGTTAGTACAGGAGTCAATCTCTGGAAAAAATTGCAATGGGATGTAACCGGCACCTTCAGTCTCAATAAAATCAAAAATTTCACGGAATATGTAGATGATTACGATTCCACCTGGGCACTTACCGGACAAACTGATAAGTTTCTCGGGAACACAAACCTCTCCTTCTCTCCGGGCATCATACTGGGAAGCATCCTAACATACAAACCATTCAAAGGTGTCACCGCCTCACTGCATTCCAAGTATATCGGAAAGCAATACATCGACAATACATCCAGTGAAGACCGGTTCCTTCACCCCTATTTTGTCAATAACCTGGTACTGGGTTATCAATTCAGGGTTAAACCATTTTCTGAAATCGGCATCAGCCTGATGATCAACAATCTGTTTAGCCAGTATTATGAAACCAATGCCTGGATCTACCGTTACAACCATGAAGGCCGGCAATATAATATGAATGGTTACTTTCCACAGGCACTGATCAATTATATGGTTGGTATTACGCTGAAAATTTAATAATCTTGCATATTATTCCTTTGCCATCATTAACATTCCGCTCTATGAACCGCATTTTCTATTCAATGGCTCTCACTGCGTCGTTGACAATCCTCGCAGGCTGGGCTTTCGGCCAGAATTCCTCCATTGATTATTCTTACCCACTGCCGGTCGATCCTTCAGTGAGGGTTGGGCAACTTGACAACGGCCTGGTTTATTATATTCGTCAAAACAGCAAACCCGAGAAACGGGTAGAGTTGAGGCTGGCTGTAAATGCCGGATCCATCCTGGAGAATGATGACCAGTTGGGACTGGCGCATTTCACAGAGCACATGTGCTTTAATGGGACCAAAACGTTCCCTAAAAATGAGCTCATCAATTTCCTGCAAAAGACCGGAGTTCAATTTGGAGCCGACATTAACGCCTATACCAGTTTTGACGAGACAGTTTACATGCTGCAGCTGCCCACGGATGAACCGGGATTGGTGGATAAGGGGTTTCAGGTACTGGAAGACTGGGCGCATAATGTCACATTTGATGGCAAGGAGATCGATAAAGAACGTGGTGTAATTGTAGAAGAGTGGCGGCTCGGTTTGGGAGCCCAGGACAGGATGATGAAAAAGTTTCTTCCGGTGATTCTTAAGGGATCACACTATGCTGAACGGGTTCCTATCGGGAAAGTTGAAGTGTTGGAAAACTTCAAGCATGAAACCTTACGAAGTTTTTACCACGACTGGTACAGACCAAACCTTCAGGCAATCGTGGTTGTTGGCGATATTGATCCGGATTCAGCTGAAAAACAGATTATTACGCATTTTTCAGGACTGAAGAATCCCGAAAATAACAGAGAGCGGATTACTTACGATCTTCCCGGAAATGAAGAGCCTCTGATCGCTATCGCTACTGACCCTGAGGCAACGCAAAATATGCTCCTGCTGTTCTGGAAACATCCGGTACTGGATAGTAAGACTCTTGGCGACCTGAAAACGAAAATCACCGGTGAGCTTTTCACAAGTATGCTGAACCAGCGCTTTTCCGAACTTTCCCAGAAACCAGACTGTCCGTTTGTTTTTGCAAATGCCGGTTATGGAAAATTCCTTACGAGGGCTAACGATGCCTACCTTCTGGCAACCATGCCGAAAGAGAATCAGACCAACCAGGCTCTTTCGGTGCTTCTTGCAGAAAATCAGAGGATTAAGCAGTTCGGCTTCACAGCAACCGAATATGCCCGACAAAAAGAGGATATGCTGAGCAAGTATGAGAAAGCTGCGAACGAATTTGACAAAACTGAATCCTCCCAACTGGCGGGAGAATATGTAGCAAATTATCTGACAGAAGATCCAATTCCGGGCGTCCAGAAGGAGTTCATCTTCGTCTCAAAGCTACTCCCTGAGATCACCCTGGAAGAGGTAAACAACCTGGCGAAGCAGTGGATCACCGAAAAGAACCTTGCCCTGGTGATCATGGGTCCGGAGAAAGTGGGACTGCAGGTCCCGACTGAGGCTGAAGTGCTTGCTGTAATTGAAAAATCGAGAACAGTAGAACTTACCCCATACATAGATACTTATGTGGAGGCGCCGCTTGTTCAGGAAAAGTTAACCGGAGCCAATATCACCGATAAAAAATACAATTCTGAACTTGCCTATACTGAGCTTACCCTTTCCAATGGGGTAAAAATCATCCTGAAACCTACTGCATTCAAAAACGATGAGATCATCCTCTCGGCATTCAGCCCGGGGGGCAACTCCCTATACCCGGATGACCTGTTCCTCTCAGCCAACTTTGCTGCGTCAATCATCGATCAGAGTGGGGCTGGTGAACTTGATAACACCGGGCTTCAAAAAAAGTTAAAAGGCAAAAACATCTCCATCTCTCCGTATATCTCAGACATAAAGGAAGGTTTTAATGGCAGCGCGGCCCCTAAAGATCTTGAAACACTTCTGGAGCTGGTATATCTCTATTTTAAGGCCCCACGGAAAGACACTTCGGCATTTGAAGCATTTATCTCCCAGATGGAGAACCAGATGAAATTCATGAAGGGAAATCCCGTGATGACATTTTACGACACCCTTTTTAAGACAGCATTTCCCGGAACCAACCGACTCATTATCTTTCCTTCTGAAGATCAGTTAAAAAGCATTAAACTTAACGATGTATCAACGATCTACAACGACCGTTTCGCAGATGCATCAGACTTCACATTTATCTTTGTCGGGAATTTCGATCCCGACTCCATTACCCCTATGCTAGTGAAATACCTGGGGAGTTTGCCATCCACCGGAAGGAAAGAGAGCTGGCAGGATAAAGCCCCGGTATTCGCAGCGGGAGTTACCGACATCACCTTTAAGAAAGGGACTGACCCTCAGGCGATGGTTGGAATTGGTCTTTCTGAACCACTTGAATGGAATGAAGAGAATGTGCTCTACATCAACATGCTGAAAGAGATCCTCCAGATTAAACTGATTGAAGTGATCAGGGAGAAATTGAGTGGTGTTTACTCTCCGCAAATCATGCTGAACCTGGATAAATACCCGAAGCCGGAGTTCATGATGGGTATCCTGTTTGGCTGTTCCCCTAAAACGACCAATAAACTGACAAAAGCTGTTTTTGGCGAGATAAAAACGATCCTGAAAAACGGACCTACAGCAGAAGATCTTACCAAGGCAAAAGAGGCATTGATCCGCAGCAGAGAGACAGATTTGGAAAAGAACAGCTTCTGGGCAAGTAAAATTGAGTCGATCTGCTTCCAGGATGCAAATCCATCCAATATACTGAATTTCAAAGAACGAGTGAATGCAGTTACTAGTGATGATCTGAAAGATGCAGCCAACAGATTCTTTAAAATCGACCATTACGTTCGGGTTGTCCTGATGCCGGAGGGAGTTGTGAAAAAATAATCGATGAGCGACGGAATAACAATAAAGAATAAACGGGCACGTCATGAGTTCTTCCTGGAACAGGAATACACTGCGGGCATCCAACTTACCGGAACGGAAATTAAATCGATTCGTGAAGGAAAAGCTTCTATTGCAGATGCTTACTGTACCTTCTCGGGGGAAGAGCTCTTTGTTCGCGCCATGCATATTGCCGAATACACCTATGGCACCCATTATAACCACGAACCAAAACGCGACCGGAAACTTCTGCTGACAAAACGCGAACTAAAAAAACTGAAGACTAAAGTGAATGAACGTGGATTCACCATAATCCCCGTTGTGCTCTTCATTAACGAGAACGGGTTGGCAAAACTGACCATAGCCCTGGCAAAAGGAAAACACGCCTATGACAAGCGGGAGACCTTGAAGCAAAAAGACATCAAGCGGGAGATTGACAGAGGGGCAAGAGAATAGATAAATATGTTTAATTTTGCAAAAACAGTCATATGCAAAGAACAATATATCTATCATTACTGCCACTCTTCCTGTTCATTTTTTCGCTGAAGACGCCGGCCCAGGAGGCTGTATCTGCTAAACCAAATGATCCTGTTGACAAAATCAAATGGATGTCGTTCGAGCAAGCTTATGAGCTCAATAAGAAAAAACCTAAAAAGATATTTATCGACATGTACACCGACTGGTGCGGTTGGTGTAAACGGATGGATGCCACAACATTCGCCAACCCGGTGATTGTTGAATACATGAACAAAAACTTCTACAATGTAAAGATGAATGCCGAGCGGAAAGATACCGTAGTCATTGACGGGACCACTTTTGTCAATCCAAATCCCGGGAGTACAAGATCATCCCACCAGCTCGCCATCGAACTTCTGCGTGGAAAAATGTCCTACCCCTCGTTTATATTTCTCAATGAGAAGAGCCAGTTGCTGACCGTTGTCGCCGGGTACCAACCGGCCAAGGAGTTTGAAGCGATCATTCACTATTTTGCCGACAATGCCTTCACCGATCAGCAGTGGGAGGAGTACCGGGTTAAGTTTAAAGGGAAAGTGGAGTAATAGTGCGTGCTGTCATCAGTTGATTATCGCCCAATTTGGGAATACAGTTACATCGATACCAAAAACAAGTATTCCATAAAAATATGTGGCAAGGGTGATAATGATCACACCGATAAGATTCAGAATCAGTCCAGTTTTTGCCATGTCTGCGATACGGAGTCTGCCAGTTCCGAAAATAATTGCATTAGGCGGTGTTGCAACCGGAAGTATAAACGCCATTGATGCTGCAAGGGTTGCCGGGATCATTAACAGCATCGGGTTAATTTCGATACTAATCGAAAGACCTGCCAGGATGGGGAGCATCATCTCTGTTGTTGCCGTGTTTGAGGTCAATTCCGTCAGGAACGTCATCATGAGGGCGATCAATGCAATGATAAAAATTGGATGGATTCCCGAGACCCAACTGAGTTGATTTCCAAACCATTCCGATAATCCTGATTCAATGAATCCGGTAGCCAATGCAAATCCGCCGCCGAATAATAATACAATATTCCATTGAAGCTTTGTGGCTGTGGTCCAGTCCATCAGAAACTTCCCTTTTTCACTTCTTGAAGGAATAAAGAAAAGAGGTACCGACATCATGATGGCTACAGTACCATCATTGATAAAAGCGGGGGTTTTCAAGATCCCAGACCAACCGGCGATGACGAAGTTCCCAAGAGTAATATCGGATCTCGTCAACCATAACAATGCGAGCAGAATGAAGTCGGTTAGGATGATCTTTTGCTCAATCGTTATTCTCCCCAGTTGCCTGTATTGTTCCCTGAAAGAGGAGCGATCTATTTGCTTCCACAGGCTTTTATCAGGTCTGAACCTGTAATAAAGATACAACCAGGTGATGGCGAGAAAAACCAAACTTACCGGAAATGCGAAAAAAAACCACTCAGCAAAAGAGATAGCGGGGGCTTCAGGGAAACTAATCTGGGAAATTCTGACAAATGAAAGATTTGGAGGAGTACCCACCATTGTTGCAATACCACCAATGGAAGCGCTGTATGCTACCCCCAGGAGTAGTCCGATGGAATACTTTGACACACCCTCCTTCCTTTCGAATCGTCAAGTTTTGAAATGATTGAGATCAGGATAGGTATCATCATCATGGTGGTGGCTGTATTGGAGATCCACATGGAGAGAAAAGCGGTAGCAATCATAAATCCAAGCAGAATCCTTCCCGGACCGGCACCAATTGCCATCAGGATCTTCAACGCTATCCGTTTATGGAGGTCCCATTTTTGCATAGCCAATGCAACGATAAATCCACCAATGAACAGGAAAATCACGTGATTGAAATAGATCGATGAAACGCTCTTCCCATCCATTACACCAAGTAACGGAAACAGCACAACGGGTAACAAAGAAGTAATGGCAAGAGGTACAACTTCCGAAATCCACCAGATTGCCATCCACACTGCCGTGGCTAACATATAGGTGACAGCAGGATTTTCAGGTTCAAGGTTGCCGAATAGAACAATCAGTATAAAGAAAAGCGGACCGCTGATCAATCCTAAAAGCCAGCGAATACGAACAGGTTGGTTCATACAACAAAGTTAGGCAACTGTGGCAAATGTTATTGGCATCTATAACGGGAAGGCATTCAGCATCTTCCACGCATCATATCGTTAGTTATCTATTGTAAACGAGAGGATGAACTCTTTATCAGGCATGAATTGAGCCTTCTTCCAGTAGTATATCCGTCTATCACCAAAGTTGGTATCTGAATCAGGTGGAATTGAAAAACCAGTGATATCGATATAGTGCGGAACCACCAGTGAATATCTCGCATCCTCGATAGGTTTTTTCCAGAAGTTTGTCGACGTCAGAATGTATTTGGCTGCCGATCCGTTGTGACGTTGCCGGTAAATCACCTTAAACATGCGTTCTGATTCCGGAGGAAGGTTGATGGTAAACCGAGCCAGGGTATCTTTCAGGGTAACAGGGACAGGGTTGGCCAGGTTCTCCTGGGCGAACACCATGATCGTATCGAGAAGTCTCTGTGAGCCACTGCTAGCAATAGGAAACGTAACTTTTGGTGAAAGTAGGTTGTCGGATGTATTCCTGAAATAGTAGTCCCCATTCACGGTAAAAAAAAGAGAATCCAACTCGAAGGTGATCTCTTCCCGGTAAAAATCGATTTGCTGGGAAAATACCGGAATAACTGCTCCAAAAAGAAGAAAGGCTGCGATGATTAGCCTCATTGGCAGATAAGTTGACCTGTTTTCACTAATTTTTCATCACATATGACTGCATACACATAAACTCCTGATCCGTATAGTTCGCTCTTTTCAAGTCTAACTATCTCCTTCGTGAACTCATGAAGCCGAATCTCTTTAACAAGACGGCCTTTTATATCGAAAATTTTTATTTCACCACCGGCAAGTGTGTGATCACTTTCGATGAAAAAGTTTGTATAATCTGAGAATGGATTTGGGGCAATTGTGACATGGAGATTATCAGAAGGTGGCTCTGGCAGATCACGCATGCCAACAATAAAATTCGTATCAGTCAGATGTATGTCCTGGCTGATAACTTCTCCAGGCATCAGGTTGTATTCAAAAGGTATACATTCAAGAAATTGCAAATCATAAAAAGGACAGAACATCGTTCCTCTTATTATATATGCTGTGTTAGTATGTCTGCTTAATACATTTTGGTTATAAAGTCCATTTTCTTCGAAATGAATAGCTGAAAGTGGCGACCATGCATAGACAGGATGAATATATGCAAATTCTGAATTTATTTGGAAGCAGAAATAATAATCGGCAGCATTATAAGTTATCAAGCTATCCCGATGATCATAAAAATATCCGGAAACCGTTGCAACTGATCCTTGAGTGTCATTATCAATGCCCAACGTTGGAGAATCATCCCGATAGAAATAGAGTGGGTCGCCATAATTTTGTTCCCTCGCACAAATGGATTGACTCCATCCCCCCAAAGACCCGTCTCCTACGGATGGGATCTCACAATCGGGATATCCATAGATCAATTGGTGGACAACAACTGAATCACCATAGTTGGTCAACGATTGATTAAGATATGTCAGGATTGTAATGGTATCCTGATCAGGATTGAAATAGAGGTAATCATTGAGATTCCATTTGTTTATAAGAAACAGTTGATGCGAGGTGATATACCACCCAAGCCAGCGGGATTTGCCAGCATTGGATTGGATTACAATACTATCAATCACCCCATTGATAAGGTAGTACTCTGGAACCCATAACTCAATCTCCATATGCCATTCATTGTCACTGGTAAAAAAAAGTTCTGAAATAAATGCCTGAGGGTCGTAAAGAACAACCGGATTAGGATTCGAAAAAACTACATTTAAGCTTAGGATTAGCGAAACCAAAAGAATGATCCGTTTCATAGCCAAAGATTTACCATCAAATATACCAAATTCTCAACAAAACAAGAACAGCTGGATGTAAAAATCATACCTTTACTGGTAGTCTTTTTGCTGACGATTTGCAATCAAAAGAACTAAAAGCGCTCACTACAGCATAACAAACTAAATAATCAACCAAAAACTTGAAAACCAGAGGCTTCATAATACTATTAATACTATTTTTATCCGGATTTAAAGGGTCATTTTCAACTACTTCACCAGGTGTCATCGATCCAACACGTCAACAGGAAGTAGAAGATGCTAACATAGAAGAATCCTGTATTCATTATGAAGAAGGCCTTTCATGGTATGAAAAGGCAGAATATTTATCAGCTGAAAAATCATTTCTACGGTCTGTGAACAATCGTTCGCATATTTCCATCATAGCATGATCCAAACTGAGTATAGTCTTCCCCTGAAAAGTATATATAATTGGCGCCAACAAATGTGTCGGACGGGTTGACATACTCCTTATAAAATCGTTTAGCTGTAAAATCCGGGACTGTGTCACCAGGAGCAAAGGGAGTTATAGTCGAATAATAGGTGGCAGATTTTATTTGGTCAAGATTTTGTAATACAATCTCAAGGTAATCAGTTCCTTTTTTTTTCTGTCAGGTAAATTTTTATCATCCAAAATGAAACAAGTAGAACCAATACAGATGTAATAAGCAAAACTGTTTTTTTCATCTCAATCGTTTATAATTCCTCTTTATCTTCTTGAACATTACAATCGTTCAGGCTAGCCTTCCGATAAGGGTAGGTGCTTGCTTGCAAAAAAAACATTCCCAATCATCTAATTATCTGACAATTGGGAATGTTTTTGGGTGGATGATGGGATTCGAACCCACGACCCTCAGAACCACAATCTGATGCTCTAACCGACTGAGCTACAACCACCGTTTTGAGGGAGCAAAATTAATACATTTTTTGAAATTTTATAGGCTATATTTGCTTTTGAATAATCAAAAGCCAAATAACAAATAACAAATAATATCCAAACACCTATTTTCAAAGCACCAAATAATAGGTTTGTATCATAGTTGATCATTGGTTTTTGGAATTTGAAGTTTTTTTGATAATTGTGTATTGAGATTTGGGATTTTAATCTTACGTCGTTGTTTCTCCGCAAAACTACATACATCTCCTCCTCCTCTCTCTCTTCCCTTGCCTGGAAGCGCTTTCGGAAGGACAAACTGGGTTTTGGGTCGCTGATCTTCATTGCGCTCGTCTTCCTGGTTGCCCTTCTCGGATACCTGATCACTCCTGATCCAACCCCATTTGCCAACGACCAGTGTTTGGAGATGGGACTGAAGAAACCGGGTTATGCTGCTGAATTTATATTGGTTCCGAAAGAAACACCTGCAGAACGAAGCAACTTTCTGCACCACATGATCTGGGGGCAGAAAAGTCGGGATAATGCCTATCCTGTAATCGATGGTTTTGTGGATATTTACGGACAGGATGGGAGTTATACCAGGATCTCCCCTGGGGAATACCTCTCAACCCATCAGGACGGAAGACTGGTTTCAAGGAGGTATTGGCTGGGAACCGACCGGTTTGGCCGTGACATTCTGAGCATGCTGGTAATTGGTGCGAGAATCTCTCTTTCGGTCGGCTTCATTTCAGTTTTCATCTCATTGATTTTAGGGATCCTGATCGGCTCCATCGGAGGCTATTTCAGGGGGTGGATCGACAACGTGATCGTGTGGTTTATCAACGTTGTATGGTCTATTCCTACCTTGCTGCTGGTCATAGCAATTACATTCGCACTGGGGAAAGGATTCTGGCAGGTGTTTATCGCTGTTGGCCTAACCATGTGGGTGGAGGTTGCCCGTGTGGTTCGTGGACAGATCCTCAGCCTGCGTGAGAAAGAATTCGTGGAGGCTGGAAAAGCACTCGGATTTTCCTCCTTCCGAATTGTTACGCGTCACCTGCTGCCAAATGTTATGGGTGTGGTTATTGTCATCTCAGCTGCCAATTTCGCCTCAGCCATATTGATCGAAGCCGGATTAAGCTTCCTCGGCTTAGGTGTCCAGCCTCCTGTTCCATCATGGGGCTCAATGATCAAAGAAAACTATGGGTATATCATTCTCGATTACGCTTACCTGGCTATTATGCCAGGTGTTGCAATTATGTTGCTGGTGCTGGCTTTTATGCTGATCGGAAATGCCTTGCGGGATGCTTTGGACGTAAAATTTTTATAACTTCGTTGGTTTGAAATTATCGTATGCAGGACAAGAACCTGACATTCGCCGTCCACACACCCCTTTTTCCAAAGGAATTTTAATCGAAACGTAGAGATCCATGCCGTTGAAGTTACTGAATCCAAGAAATGGACCAAGTTTCTCAGTTCCAATCGTTAAAAGATAGAACCGAAATGCCAGGCCCATCCTCATCTGGTTCCAGTTATAGAGCGAAATCGGAATGCTGGCATCAAACCATCTTGACTCATACCTGGGGGTAACAGCAAGAAGAGCCGGCCGTGCCAGGGACACTTTACTGAGCTGGAACGGAAAAATAAGAGCAGCATTTACATACCAGTTATTCTGATAGTGGTAATCAAACTGAACGCTCAACGCTGAAGGCAGCCAGAGGGTGAACTTGTCATCAACATACGTCGCATCGGGATCCCCGTAAAACTTGTATGAGATTGTATCCATCAACTGGTCTACTGTTTGAAAATCAAACTGCGTCAGGTTTTCCCACAATGCAGAACGGTTGTCAATGGCATAAGTCCCGGCTCGGTGCTTAAACCTGACACCTCCGATGTCGATCAGCGCAACGCCAATCCGGTAGAGGTAATCTTCATAGTGCTGTTCACACAACCGGTCGATATATTGAAGCTGGTGCGACCTTTTCAATCGTGTGTAGGTTACGCCCAGGTCAAAGCCCCACCCTCCCCCGGCAATGAGTGGATCAGTGTTGGTTCCAACACTGTTGCTGGTATAATCGATCGGCAGAGAAAAACCATAATTGGCAGTAATATTGTTGACCTGGAGGGTAGAATCATCCAGTACCATGTAATCCATGTTGTCAATCATGCTATACAGAGCGGTTAAACCGAAAAGTTTCCTGACAGACAATCCGGCATCCAACCGGTTAAAACCCTTCCCGTAAAATTTATAGGCATAGCTCACTCCGACTTCAAACCACGTCATTTGGGTGATTCCAAAGCGTTTATCACTTGAATAATTGATATTATGTTGTGGTTTGTAATTCAATCCCAGGTATAAAAAATTAGCCAGGTCATAGGGTAATTTTCGAATTGAACTTTCCGACCTTACAGCGGAGTGGATTCCAAAAGCATGGTCTTTCCAAATTACCATGGCTCCAGGTCCATTGATCCGAAGGCTCAGATAAAATTGCTTCAGGTTGGAATTATCGTACCGGTAAAAATTTCGTACCTCCGTTCCATATTCCTCTTCGTGAGAAGGCAGAACAAATCCGGGCTTGAAGATATCCCAGATCACAAATTCCTCCTTTGCAAGATACATGTAGTTATTCTGCAGCGACACGTCAAGTCCAATAAGTTGAATATCAAGCCATTGCTTGGAGCCAAGCATTGCCGATGGATTGAGCTGTACCGAATTGATGCCCGCATAGTTCCCAATCGTGGTTCCAAGCATCTCCTGTGAATGCACAGTGTTGGCGAAGCAACAAACAATCAGGGTCAGTGTGAGGATAATACGTTTCAACGTTAATTAATCTTAAAATAATGTTATTGGCTCCTCCGAACTCCGGTTTTTGAATTACGAATTTATAGTACACTAAGAGTCCTCTGTATACAATAAACCAATGTTTGCCTCATGGGTTGCTTCCCTTAATTCTTTTATCCCATATATAGATATCCCTCGATATATTAACGTATTCTAACCGGAAATTATTTCATCAAAATATGTATCTTTGCAGTCCTTTTTCAGGATCCGCGGATGTGGCGTAATTGGTAGCCGCGCAAGACTTAGGATCTTGTGCCTTCGGGCGTGGGGGTTCGAGTCCCTTCATCCGCACCAGACAAAAGAAACGTGAGTAACGTGAATAACGTGAATAACGTGAAACTCACGATATTCACGATATTCACGATATTCACGATATTCACGATATTCACGTTATTCACGTTATTCACGTTATTTACGATTTAATCAATGAACATTTCAAGAGAGAGAACAGGAGAACTTACAGCCACGATCAGAATGGAGATTACTCCGGAAGATTATCAGGAAGCGATAACCAAAAATCTGAAGGATTACCAGAGAAAAGCAAACATTCCCGGTTTCCGGCCTGGGAAAGTGCCATTTGGTATGGTCAAAAAAATGTATGGAAAAGCTTTGATGGCTGAGGAAGTGAATAAGATTTTGGGGGACCGGCTCGCCACGTATATGACGGACGAAAAACTGGATGTTCTAGGGAACCCCCTACCCAACAAAGAGAAAACAAAACCGGCTCTGTTTGAAGATGGAGAGATCTTTGAATTTTACTTCGACCTTGGTCTTGCGCCTGAATTCAAACTGAATCTTGGCCCGGAAATGGAGGTTGAGAATTATCAAATCCGGATTGATGACAAGATGGTGGATGGCTACATTGAAGACACCCGGAAACGGAATGGAAATTTCACCCACCCCGATGTAGCCGGCGAAGCTGATATGTTATCTGGCGGCGCTACAAAACTTGGTGCTGACGGAAAGCCTGGAGAAGGAACTGAAGAGAAAAAAATCTTTCTTTCACTTGATCAGATCCAGGATAAAGAGGTGAAAGCGAAGCTGATCGCCTTGAAAAAAGGGGAGGTTCTCATTTTTAAACCCCTGGATTTTTTCCCAACAATTGAAGAGTCGTCTAAACAACTCAACGTTCCAGCTGATACATTATCAGATCCTGAGATTTCTTTCTCATTTAAACTGGATGAGATCACCCATGTTGTGCCTGCCGAACTGAATGCAGCGTTCTATGCTCAGGTGTATCCGGGAGAGACCATTGAAACTGAAGAAGATTTTCGTGCACGAGTTCGGAAGGATGCCGCAGCAAGCTTCTCCGGAGAAACCGATAAACTTCTCTTTCAGGATATTACGAAAGCTCTGATCGACTTTACAGAGATGCCTCTCCCGGAGGAATTCCTGAAACGCTGGCTATATGAACACGACGAAAACAAAATGTCGCAGGAGGAAATCGAAAATCAATTTCCTGCTTTCGCCAAATCCATGAAATGGCAACTCATTGAGAATAAAGTCATCAAGGAGCATCATGTTGAAGTGACTGAGGAGGAGATCAGGGGATATATTCGCTCCTACATGCTTCGGCAGGTTTCGCAGGAGTTTGTTGACCCCGAGATGGCAAAGAAATACGAAAGTATCGTTGATGCATTCATGCAAAACAAGGAGCAGGTGCAGAAAATCAACGACCAGCTCTTTGATGCCAAACTCATGGGACTCTTTAAGGAGAAGGTGACGCTGAAACCTGTTGAAGTAAGTTATGAGGAGTTTATTACGTTGGTCTCAGCGAGACACGACCACGATCACGAGCACGATCACGACCACGATCACGACCACGACCATGAGCATGGCCACGACCATCACCATTGAGCACCAATCCCTAATCACTAATCCCTAATCCCTAATCCCTAATCCCTAATCGCTGAGAAAGTTGTAACAAAAAACTGTACTTTTACGTTTAACGAATTATAAATCGATATCATGGACGAATTCTCAAAATATGCTACACGTCACAAAGGCATCAGCGGTATGTCCCTTGACAAGTACAAAGCAATTACTGCGAACTACATTTCTCCTACAATTATTGAAGAAAGACAGCTGAACATTGCAACAATGGATGTCTTTTCCAGGTTGATGATGGATCGCATCATCTTCTTAGGAGTTCCCATAGATGACTATGTTGCTAACATAATCCAGGCTCAGCTACTATTTCTGGAATCCGTTGATTCAAGAAAAGACATCCAGATCTACCTTAATACACCAGGCGGGTCGGTTTATGCCGGTCTCGGCATCTATGACACTATGCAATACATTTCTCCAGATATTGCAACGATATGTACCGGTATGGCCGCTTCAATGGGAGCAATCCTGCTATGTGCCGGTGCCAAAGGAAAACGAACTGCGTTGAGACATTCCCGGGTCCTCATTCATCAGCCAATGGGATCAGCCGAAGGCCAGGCATCCGATATCGAAATTACTGCCAGGGAGATCCAGAAGCTCAAGAAAGAGTTGTATGAGATCATTGCCCTCAACAGTGGACAAACTTACAAGAAGATACTTAAAGATGCTGACCGCGACTACTGGATGACATCTCAGGAAGCGCTGGATTATGGGATGATTGATGAAATCCTTGTAAAATCCAAATCAGATAAATAACCCTCACCAATGGCAAAAAGCAACGAACGGTGCTCCTTTTGCGGTCGCGAACGTCGGGAAACTCAGATCCTGATCGCCGGTCTCAATGCGCACATCTGCGACCACTGTATTCAGCAGGCAAAGGTGATCATGGATGAGGAGTCGACAGCCGATAAAACAAAGTCGGTACCCGATTTCAAGTTACTTAAACCAACAGAGATCAAGAATTACCTCGATCAGTATGTGATCGGACAAGACGAGGCAAAGCGCATTATCGCTGTTGCTGTGTACAATCACTATAAACGCATCTTTTATGCAAAAAAAGCTAAAGAAGATGATATAGAGATTGAAAAGGCCAACATCGTGGTTGTTGGAGAGACAGGAACCGGCAAAACACTGTTGGCTAGAACCGTTGCAAAAATGCTGAATGTTCCCTTCTGTATTGCAGACGCAACAGCCCTTACAGAAGCAGGCTATGTGGGCGAAGATGTGGAGTCTATTCTTGCCAGACTGCTTCAGGTTGCTGACTACAATGTAGCTGCTGCTGAAAGAGGTATCGTCTTTATCGATGAGATCGATAAAATTGCCAGAAAAAGTGACAACCCCTCGATAACCCGCGATGTTTCGGGAGAAGGGGTGCAGCAGGCTCTTCTGAAAATGCTGGAAGGGGCTATCGTTAATGTTCCTCCCCAGGGTGGCAGGAAACATCCCGAGCAAAAGATGATCCAGGTAAATACCCAAAATATCTTATTTATTACAGGAGGTGCTTTTGACGGGATTGAAAAGAAGATCGCCAACAGATTGCAAACCAATGTGATAGGATTTAAATCAGCTAAAAAGGAGTCTATTGATAAAGAGAACCTCCTTCAATATATATCACCTGTTGATCTCAAAAGTTATGGATTGATTCCCGAATTGGTAGGAAGGCTTCCTATCGTCACATTCATGCATGCTCTCAACAAGGAAACACTGAAGCGAATTCTGATCGAGCCGAAGAACTCGCTTACAAAACAATATATGAAGCTGCTTGAAATGGACAACATCAAACTCAGTTTTGATAGTGATGCCCTTGACTATATCGTCGACAAATCGATTGATTTCAAGCTGGGAGCCCGTGGCCTCCGTTCAATCCTCGAAGCGATCATGACAGATGAAATGTTTGAACTTCCTTCGAAAGGGAATATAAAATCATTGCGGGTAACACTGGCGTTTGTGGAAAAAAGCTTCCGTAAAACCAGCATGGCCAGGCTGCGTGTTGCCTGACAATAAACCTGGATTATCAGGCGTTTTGATACTGATGAACAGATTTACTCTATTCTTATTTCTACTTCTTATCACCTCTTCCGGACTCATGGCCCAGGAGCCTGATACCCTGCCGAAAGTAGTTCCGGGAAAGATCCTCGATGGTGATACGGTTCCACTGGTTGAAATAAAGTCCGTTTTCGTTTATCCCCCCTATGAGTTTAAGAACCGGCGCCAGGAACATCGCTACAGCCGCCTGGTATACAACATTCAGAAAGTTTACCCCTACGCTAAGATGGCAGGCCAGAAATTAGATGAATTACAGCTTGTTATGGACACAATTACCGGTGAGAAGGAAAGAAAAAGATTTGCAAAAGAGGCTGAAAAGCAGTTAGAGGACGAGTTTGGTGACGACCTCAGGGATCTAACATTTTCACAAGGTAAAATTCTGTTAAAACTGATATATCGACAAACAGGAAATTCTTCATTTGAACTCGTAGAGGAGCTCAGAGGAAAGTTCACAGCCTTTGTATGGCAAACCCTCGCATCAATCTTTGGATACAATTTGAAAACTGGTTATGATCCTAATGGAGAAGACCGCCAGATAGAAGAGATTATATTATTGATCGATCAAGGGTATTTTTAATAATTTTACAGTCCGATTCTATTGCAGGAATGAAGTTATCCATCGTCATAGTAAATTACAACGTCAAGTACTTCGTTGAACAGTGCATTCATTCCATCCAGAAAGCGGTAAATGGCCTGGAGGCCGAGGTATTCGTTGTAGACAATAATTCTGTTGATGGATCAGTACGTGTGATTCGTGAAAAATTCCCCGAGGTACATCTAATTGAAAACAAAGATAATAAAGGGTTCTCCAAAGCGAACAATCAGGCCATCAGGAAAGCCAAAGGGGAATATATTCTGATCCTTAACCCCGATACCATCCTGGAAGATGATACCCTGATAAAATGTGTAAATTTCATGGATGAACATCCCGATGCCGGCGGGTTAGGTGTGAAAATGATCGATGGGAAGGGTAAGTTTCTGCCCGAATCGAAGCGGGGGCTTCCTTCTCCATCAGTCGCTTTCTTCAAAATGTTCGGATTTTCATCTCTGTTTCCCAAATCGAAAACGTTTAATAAATACCACCTGGGCTATCTTGATAAAAACAAGACACATGAGGTTGATGTGCTGGCAGGGGCTTTTATGATGGTTCGAAAAACTGTCCTCGATGAGATCGGCCTTCTGGATGAAGAATTTTTCATGTATGGTGAGGATATCGACTTAAGTTACCGGATTACACAAGCCGGTTATAAAAACTACTATTTCCCGGGTACCCGAATCATTCACTACAAAGGAGAGAGCACGAAAAAAAGCAGCGTCAACTACGTTTTCTTTTTTTACAACGCCATGATCGTTTTTGCCCGAAAACATTTCTCCAGAAAGAATGCCCGGATCTATTCCACCCTGATCAACTTTGCTATTTACCTCAGGGCGACCATCTCCATCATTACCCGGTTTCTTATCCGGATCGCACTCCCTTTCACCGATTCAGTCCTGATCTTTGGAGGGATCTGGTTCATCAAGGAGTACTGGGAGAAACACTTCATTTTTCAGTCGGGAGGACATTACCCGATGCTTTTTACTTATGTGGCGGTTCCGGTGTATATCCTGATATGGCTCCTGAGTGTTTACCTGAGTGGCGGCTACGACCGGCCGGTCAGGTTGAGAAAAGTCTCGCAGGGAATGGTTGTTGGGACGGTCATCATTCTGGTTCTTTATAGTCTTCTTCCCGAATCCTACCGGTTCTCCAGAGCCTTGATCATTCTGGGGGCCATCTGGGGTGTAATTGCCATGCTGGCAACACGCTTCCTTCTTCATATTCTGAATCTGAAAGAATTCCAGATCAATGAGGATAATAACAAGCGGTTTGTAATTATCGGTGAAAAGGATGAAGCGGAGCGCGTTTCTGAGCTACTGCAAAAGACAATCATCAACCCCGGATTTATCGGCCTTGTAAGCTACCAGCCTCACAGGAATAATACAAACGGTTTCATCGGTCACCTCGGCCAGATCCGTGAGATCATCTGGATTCATAATATTGACGAGGTGATCTTTTGTGCCAAAGATGTCCCTTCACAGGTGATTATGGACCAGATGTCGGAACTGAAAGACCAGCAGGTCGATTATAAAATTGCGCCACCAGAAAGCCTCAGTATTATTGGAAGTAACTCTATTAACACCTCCGGCGACCTCTATGTCATTGATATCAACTCCATCACAAAGATGGACAATCGCAGAAACAAAAGACTTCTCGATGTGCTTACAAGCTTTTTCCTACTTGTCCTTTATCCCCTGGTCTTTTTCATGGTTCGTAATCCAATCGGGTTGTTAAGGAATATTTTTCTGGTCTTGCTGAATCTGCGATCCTGGGTTGGTTATTCGGAAATGAGCGAATCGGAAGCCCATCGACTTCCGGAGATAAAAAAAGGTATTCTCAATCCGTTTGATGCCTTTCATAACAAGCCTGTCCCGGGGGAGGCTATATCGCGCCTTAACCTTGTTTATGCCAGGGATTACAAAATCACAAATGATATTAATATCATGCTGAAAGGTTTCCGGGATCTCGGTCGCAGATAATCTCTTATTTTGAATCTTTATAAATAAGAAAATGACTATCTTTGTGCTTTAATCCCCAATCAAATAATTATGGCAAATTACGATATCGTTCTTCCCCGGCTTGGAGAGGCAGTTATTGAAGCTACACTGACACGGTGGCTTAAGAAAGAAGGAGATGCTGTGAATGAGGAGGACCCGATCGCTGAGATCGCTACTGATAAGGTCGATACAGAAGTAACGTCGCCCGTTACTGGAATTTTCAGAAAACGAATGGCTAAGGAGGGAGATGTTGTGCCGGTGGGAAAGATTATTGCTGTGGTTGAGATTAAGGGGGAAGGGAAGGTAGCCGAGGAGCAGGGGACAAAAGATGAGGATGAGTCGAAGGTCGGACTACCGGCGGTTGAACCTTCCAAAGAGGCTTCAGAAGATGCTGAGGCCTGCGAAATCCCAGTTACTGAAGAGATGCCGCATGAACCGGGAGAAGGTGGTACTCGCTTTTACTCACCGTTGGTTCGAAGCATTGCATTGCAGGAAAATATCACGTTCCAGGAGCTGGGCGAAATCCCAGGTTCAGGCAAGAACGATCGCCTCACCAAGCAGGACCTACTCAATTACATTGAGAAAAGGAGAACCTCCCCTGCCCCGCTTCCAGCCCAACCTGTAACCACACAAGGCATGGCTGTTGCAGCGACCGACAAGGTAATCGAAATGGATCGGGTACGCCAGCTGATCGCAACCCATATGGTTAAATCGGTGCAAACTTCGCCTCATGTTACCTCCTTCATTGAAGTCGACATGACGCCCATCGTCAAATGGAGGGAGAAAAACAAAGATATTTTCCTCAAACGGGAAGGGATAAAACTTACTTACACCCCGATTCTTATTGAGGCGATTGCCAAAGCTGTCAGGGATGTCCCGATGATCAATGTTTCCATTGACGGAACGCGTATTTTGGCGCATAAAAGAATCAATGTAGGGATGGCTGTGGCACTTCCCAGTTCAAACCTTATTGTTCCCGTGATCCGGGATGCAGACCAAAAAAGCCTTCTTGGAATTACTAAGCAGGTGAACGACCTTGCCGACCGGGCGAGACTGAACAAACTGATTCCCGACGAAATTGCAGGAGGAACAATCTCGCTGACAAACCTTGGTTCCTTTGGAACACTCATGGGAACCCCGATTATCAACCAGCCACAAGCCGCAATTGTTGCGGTTGGCTCTATCACAAAACGTCCCGTAGTTATCGAAACCCCTGAAGGTGATACCATTGGAATCCGCCAGATGATGTTCCTCTCTGTCACCTTCGATCACCGGATGGTTGACGGTGCTATGGCAGGAGAGTTTCTCAACAAAATGGTTGGGCATCTCGAAAAATTCGACACCAATCAAACAGTGTAACATGGAATTAAACCTTACCCGCCCCCTGGCATTTATCGACCTGGAGACAACAGGCATCAAAGTAGCCACCGACAGGATTGTTGAAATTTGCATCCTTCGCGCCGAAACAGATGGCAGCACCAACATTAAAACACTCAGGATCAATCCTGAGATGGAGATTCCATGGGAGTCAACAGCGATCCACGGAATTACCAATGCGGACGTTAGGGATTGTCCGACATTTAAAATGGTTGCGCCTGAACTATCCAGGTTCCTCGATTCCTGCGACCTCGCAGGTTATAACTCCAACCATTTTGACATTCCCCTGCTGGTTGAAGAATTCCTTCGGGTAGATGTGGATTTCGACCTGAAGGGACGGCGCCTGGTGGATGTACAGAATATATTTCACAAGATGGAGCCCAGGAACCTTGCCGCAGCCTTTAAATTCTACTGCCAGAAAGAACTCATCAACGCCCATAGCGCGGAAGCCGATACCGTTGCCACTTATGAGATCCTGAAAGCCCAGCTTGACAGGTATAGGGAGGTTGAGTACAAGGACCGCGACGGGAATGTTTCAACACCTGTAGTTAACGATGTCAAATCCCTGAGTGAATTTTCATACCAGACACCCAACGTCGACCTGGTGGGACACATTATCTTCAACTCCAAACAGGAAGAGGTGTTCAACTTCGGAAAACATAAGGGAAAGCGGGTGACTGATGTGTTCAAAACCGAACCATCCTACTACGACTGGATCATGAAAAGTGAATTCCCGCTCTATACCAAGAAGGTGGTGACCTCCATCAAACTGAGGGAGAAGTTCACAGCTGATAATGACGGAAAACTGAAACTATTTTAAGACCCACCATGAAAATAATCTGTATTGGCAGGAACTACCATGCACACATCAAGGAACTGGGCAATGAGGTCCCGGCAGAACCTGTATTCTTCACCAAACCCGATACCGCCCTTCTGATCCGGAACCGTCCCTTCTACTATCCCGATTTTTCGTCGGATATCCACTATGAGGCTGAACTTGTGCTGAAGATCTGCAAAGTGGGGAAAAATATACAACCACAGTTTGCCCATACCTACTTTGACAAAATCGGCATCGGTATCGATTTCACGGCACGAGATATCCAGGATCGCGCAAAAAAATCTGGTCTGCCATGGTTTAGAGCCAAAGGATTCGACCAGTCAGCACCAATAAGCCCCTTTTTACCGAAGTCAGATTTCTCTGATCTGAAAAACATCAGTTTCAGCCTTCTTCTTAACGGAGAAGTGGTTCAGAAAGGAAATACCTCTCTTATGATCTACCCTTTTGACGAGATCATTGCTGAGGCCTCAAAATTTGTAACATTACGAACCGGCGATCTTATCTTCACCGGAACTCCGGCTGGTGTTGGACCTGTGAAAATCGGAGATCTTCTGGAGGGGTATATGGAAGAGCATCTGATGTTGAAATGCTCGATAAAGTGATACCGCTTCTTACCTTCCCGTTACTTTGAGGAATAAGCCCCCTACTGGGGATTTACCGAATAATGACATCCGTGATTACTTCAGAATTCACCTCTTTGTTCAGGACGTCCCTGATCTTTTCGCGGGCATAACTGAGTTCACTTCTCAGGGCAGCTGAATCCACTTTCACATAAAGCTTTTTATTCCGGATGTAGATATCCGTTGTATGGTTGCTCACCATCTTCCCCATTACCGAGCCCCACGATTCTATGACCTTCCGCTCTTCCAGTTTACCTTCAAGGCGGTATGTATTCAGAAACTCCTGAATGGCTTCTTTGAGGCTATAATCATTGGATCGTCTCACGGTTCGGGTTATTGGGGATAAAGGTACACTTTTGTTCCATTTCAGCAAAGTTAGTTCCCTTTGAATCCACACCTTCAACCACTATGTGATTATCAGAATACCCTGCCAGTTACGCTGCGACCCGTTGATAATTTGAGATATGGTGGTGGAGGGGAAGCGATCATCTATTCCCGGAAGTGGCATCAGGTTGAAAACTCCGACTGACCACCGTTGATCCTGAAGATCTCGTGCTCTATTTCCAGGGGATCGAAAATCTTCCGGATATTTTCCTCTTGGGTGTCGGTGATAAAAACCTGCCCGAAGCTGTTCTCACTTACCAGCGTGATGACCTGTTGCACACGGTAATCATCAAGCTTGTCGAAAATATCGTCAAGCAGCAGAATCGGTTTGAAGCCATTGACTTTGCGGGTGTATTCAAACTGTGCCAGTTTGATGGCAATCACATAGGATTTTTGTTGCCCCTGGGAGCCGTAGCGTTTCAATGGATAACCGTCCAGAATAAATTCAAGATCGTCTTTATGAGTCCCAACCGTCGAGTAGAGTGCAGCACGGTCGCGGTCGACCGCCTGTTTCATCAAATCACCGATGAATCCGGCAAATAGCTGACTCTGGTAGATCATATCTACCTGCTCCTTGCCGCCGCTGATAAAACTGAAATAGTGCTGGAATAGCGGGATGAACTCCTCAAGAAAGTTCTTTCTCCGGTTGAAAATGGTTGTCCCAAGAGTCACCATCTGATCATTCCATATCTCGAGTGATTCCTGATCGTAATACCTTCGCTCGGCAAATGACTTTAGAAGTGCATTTCGTTGATTGAGCGCTTTGTTGTAGTTGATCAAGTCGTCGAGGTAGAGTTTGTCAAACTGGGATATGACACTGTCGATATACCGTCTGCGTACTTCGCTGCCTTCATTGATAAGATCGCGGTCCGACGGGGATATCATCACAAGAGGGAACTTGCCGATATGGTCGGCCAGTCTCTCATACTCCTTTTTGTTGTAAAGGAATTTCTTGCGCTGGTTCCGCTTTTGGATGCACTGAAGCTGTTCTACCGTATCATTCTGACGAAAGTAATTCCCATGGATGGTAAAAAAATCAGCCTCATGACGGACATTCTGGGCATCAATCGGATTGAAATAACTCTTACAAAACGAGAGGTAATGAATGGCATCCAGGAGATTTGTTTTTCCCACGCCATTATTCCCAACAAAGCAGTTAATCTTCTTATTGAAGACAAACTCGGCTTCAGTATAGCATTTAAAATTATGTAGTGTGATTTTATGAAGATGCATTGGATGAATTAATTTCTCTGATCTCTTGTCCAACAGCTTCCATCAACCACATTGGCGTGGAAGTAGCCCCGCAAACTCCAACAGTATGATATCCTTCCAACCATTGTTTTCTGATTTCCCCTTTCCCAGAGACCAGAAAGGTGTTTGGATTTACATCTTTGCACACCTGATACAGGACAATTCCATTTGAGCTTTTCAACCCGCTTACAAAAATAATTACCTCGTGATTTGAAGCAAATTCCTTGAGAAGGCCAGATCTGTTCGATACTTGGCGACAGACGCTGTCATTCCATTTGAAGTCAATATCTACCAATGGGTTAACTGCTCTCATCCGCGATTCAATTTTCTGAACGATGTTCCTGAACTCATCAACACTCTTCGTTGTTTGGGAATACAGCCGGATCGGCCTGGTAAAATCAATTTTATCAAAATCACTCTCAGACCCAATCACAATCGCATTCCCATTTGTTTGTCCTTTCAGTCCATTCACTTCAGCATGTCCCTCTTTTCCATAAATAACTATCTGGCCGCTGCGTGCTATCATATCCTCGTACCCATACCTTACCTCCTGCTGAAGGTTTAATACGATTGGACAGGAGGCATCTATCAGGTGAATGTTATTCTTTAATGCTGTATGGTAGGTTTCAGGAGGTTCACCATGCGCCCTGATCATCACTTTGCAGTCGTGAAGATTTGAGAAATCATGCCGATCAATAATCACGAGACCCATCTCCTTAAGGCGATTCACCTCCATATTATTGTGAACAATGTCTCCCAAACAGTAGAGTTTTCCAGATTCGGCAAGCTCACGTTCGGCCACCTGGATTGCATAAACAACTCCAAAACAGAAACCGCTGTTGGGATCAATCGTTACTTGCATTGAGGAGGGTAATTTGGCACTAAATTACGAAAAATTGTGGGATATGGGGATGGAGGGATGGAGGGATGGAGGGATGGAGGGATGGAGGAAATTATTTTTGGGGACGACCAACCAATTGACTTTAAGTTTTATCTAGTTAATAAAAACCTTTTATGATTCATCAAGATTTGCAAGTTTGGAAAAACAGCATTGATTTGGTTGTTAAGATCTATTCAATTACTGAATCCTTTCCAAGGCACGAAATATACGGACTTTCAGCACACATCAGGAAGTCAGCTATTTCAATTCCAAGTAATATAAGTGAGGGAGCAGCAAGAGATCATACAAAAGAATACATCCAGTTTCTATATATTTCACTTGGTAGCCTTTCTGAACTTGAAACTCAGGTTATTATCTCTCGAAGACTGGAATATATTGGGGTAGAATTGTTTAAAACAATAGAACAACGAATTAAAGAGATCAGGATTCAACTAGCCTCATTAATTCGTTCCCTAAAGAATAAACTACGAAAAAGTGATGCAAAATAAATCGAAAATCATCCCTTCATCCCCTCATCCCTTCATCCCTTCATCCCTACCCTATTTCTTCTTCGAAAACTCCTGCAGATTCACTGCAATCGTAACGTAGTTGGGGTTGGGACTGCCGGCCTGGTAAGTGGCATGGGTATAACTGAAGTTGAACATCTTGACCCGGAAGCCTACACCATAAGTAAAGCCGCTGAGCCCTGTACGTTCATACAATTTGAGCTCCTGCCTGCGCTGGTAGTTGTATCCAAGTCTGATGGAGAAAACTTTTGCGATTGTGAGTTCACCGCCAATCACAATATGACGCATGAAATTATCAGCAAATTTACTGATACCGCTCTTTTCGTTAATCTCTCCGGTATATGGATCGACCTGATTCTTAGGGTCGTTGGGATCAGTGTAACTCAAATCCCATTTCTGAAGGTTTGTATAGAGTAAGAAGAACCGTAACGGCAGGTATTTTAATCCCGCTGAGAGTCCCAGTTGAAGTTCAAAAGGAAGAGACTCATACTCGCCTGCACGATAGGGGACTATCTGGCTTCCAATGTTACGGGCCATGATGGAAGCCGCAAAGAGCTTATCTTTTGTAAAGTAGGAGCCTGCGACATCCACAGCAATACCAAATGAATTGTAAACGTCGAGATGGGAATAGATAAGTTTTACATTTGCACCGATAGAGAAATGGTCTGTCAGAGTGCGGCCCCAACCGACAGTAAAAGCATACTCAGAGGCACTTATATCACCGGTTTTATTCCCTGCGGCATCAGCTCCCTGGATTTTACCATAATCATTAAACTGGATAGATCCAACAAAACTTCCAGCCTTACCGAATGTACGTGAGTACATGGCAAAGCCTACATTGTTCCCTGTAAAATAGTTTACATAACTCAACGCCATCTGGTTATGCATGTCGGGAGTGATCAGGGACGGGTTGGCAATCGAGAGCGTGATATCATTATCCATAACAGTGAGTGCATTCCCTCCCAACCCTGCAATGCGGGCCGAATTACTCAAGGTAAGGAATGTGTAAGTATGATCTCCTCCAATTTGTGCTGAGACAGGGATACAAAAAGCCACGCTTAGGAAACCGAGAAAAAGTCTTGAGAGTAGTTTTGTCACGATTTGGTTCTCTGTTTATATCTCTTTAGAACGGAAAGCTTAATTCTTTAGTATGAAGGGAGGAAAATTAGTTGATTAACCCGCGTCCACTCTTGTGAATACGGTCCTCTTCGATCAAATCAGAAACCAGTTTATCCAGGATGCCATTTATAAACAGTTTACTCTTTGCTGTACTGAAATGCTTCGACAATTCAATGTATTCGTTCAAAGTTACCTTTACCGGAATTGTCGGAAAAAAGAGGAACTCGGCGAGCGCCATCTTAATCAGAATGATATCGGTAAGTGCTATTCTGTCCAATTCCCAATTTTTTAGCCGCCCCTTGATTCGCTCCTCAAATTCATCACTATGAATGATCGTTTTCCTAAAGAGTTCGACAATAAACTGATGTTCCTCTTTGACATCAAATTCAGGATCCTTGGTAAACAATGAGGGTAATGCTGTAGTGGAAGGGAATTCGGGAGTGAGAAGGCGTATTGTCTTCAGCACAAAGGCTGCGGCGACTTCAAAATCGTCGACCCAGTGAATCGACCGCTCTTCACAGAAATTTTGCAGCTCGGGGGACCTTAAGATATACTTCTTCAATATCCGAACAAGGAACTCCTGGTCCTCCCTGAAAGAGTTGTCGCCCGAGTATAAATAATCCCTGTGTTCTTTGGCCTCACGAAGACGCTGATGCACTTTTCTTACATTGTCCTGCTCTTCGGTCCAGCTGATCTTATATTTTTTTACCTCCGCTATCAGGTCCTCGTTTTCACGAAGTATCCCGACAACTTTGTTTGTAATAAATTTGGAAACAGGATTGAGTTCCTCGTAGGTTGGATAGAATTTAGTTTTGGCTTCTTCCATCCTGCGGATGTAGAAGTCCATCACTTCCAGAAAGAACGAGAGCTGGATAAAATAGAGTTCCGTGAGTTTGTCAATACTTGTCAGGAGTTGCTTCTCCGCGTTTTCCATTCGGGGTTCCCCACCTTGAAAATAAGCATATAATCCCTGAAGGACTTTTATTCGGAAGTGTCTCCTACCTAACATAATCGACCATGATAAAGAACATCATTGAACCTCACATGAATTGGCCTGCAAAGCTACGCATTTCATTGAAATAAACTTTTTGTTTCAAATAATATTTTTATTTTTGCGTTCTAACCAAAATTCGTTTACAAAAATGGAAGAGAACGAAAAGAAGGACAGGGAGAGAGGCGAAATCTTTTCGAAGTCTGTCAGGGCAGGGAAACGTACCTACTTTTTTGATGTAAAAGCAACGATTTCTGACGAGTATTACCTTACAATTACCGAAAGCAAGCGACGGTTCAATAATGACCAGGGGAAATTCTTCTACGAAAAGCATAAATTGTTTCTTTACAAAGAAGATTTCGAGAAGTTCTCTGAGGGTCTCGCGGAGGTCATCGATTATATCAAGAGCGAGCAAACAATGCCTGAGCCTCGGGAAGAGATTTCAAGAGAGTCGTTCTCTGAAGAGCTTGCGGTTAAAAACAAGCATACGGATATCAGTTTTGAGGACCTCAATTCAGACATTGACGACGAATAGCCAAACTACAAATTACAAGTCTTCAAGCTGTCCGGTGGACAGCTTGTTTTGTTTCCCGAAAACTTATCAACAACGTTGAGGGTTTCGTCTTTAAAATGTATTTTTGCATCTATGGGAAAAGTCATTGCAATTGCCAATCAAAAAGGAGGAGTAGGTAAGACAACATCAGCGATTAACCTGGCTGCAGGCCTTGCGGTGCTGGAGCATAAAACGCTTATCATTGACGCCGATCCTCAGGCAAATGCAACTTCCGGAGTAGGATTTGATCCGAGAAACATCAAAACCAGCATATACGAGTGCATTATGGATGATGTGGATCCACGCAATATAATCCTCAATACGTCTACTCCTTATCTCGACCTGCTGCCAGCCCATATCGACCTGGTTGGTGCCGAAATCGAGATGATCAACATGCCCAACAGGGAGAAGATGATGCGCAAAGTGATCGCAACAATCAAAGAGGATTATAGCTTCATCCTCATCGATTGCTCCCCTTCACTTGGTCTGATTACCGTAAATGCACTTACCGCAGCCGATTCAGTTATCGTACCTGTGCAGTGCGAATATTTTGCCCTTGAAGGATTAGGCAAATTACTCAATACCATTAAGATAGTGCAGTCAAGATTGAATCCGGATCTGGATATTGAAGGCATTCTGCTTACGATGTATGATAGTCGCCTTAACCTCTCTAAGCAGGTAGCAGAGGAAGTACAGGCCCATTTTCATCAACTGGTTTTCGAGACCCTGATTCACCGAAACATTAAGCTGAGTGAAGCTCCGAGTTTCGGCGATACGATCATGGTCCATGATATCAACAGTACCGGAGCCACCAATTACCTGAACCTGGCCCGTGAAATCCTTCAAAAAAATGAACTAACCCGGATCTCCAATTCGGAAAAACAACTAGAGGTCTGATATGTCAGGAAAGAAAAAAGCGCTTGGCAGGGGATTGAGTGCACTGCTTGAAGGGAGTGATCTTGAGCAGGCCCCCAGGGAGGTGCAAGTCAATCAATTGGTAGGATCTGTCGCTATGATCAGGATAGATGACATTGAGGCCAATCCATTTCAACCCCGGACCGATTTTGACCGGGCCGAACTTGCCGACCTGGCGATGTCTATCCAACACCAGGGTATCATTCAGCCAGTTACGTTGCGTAAACTGAGCAATGACCGGTTTCAGTTAATTGCCGGCGAGCGAAGGTTGAAAGCCGCACGTGTGGCAGGACTTACAGAGATCCCTGCATACATCCGGGTTGCCAATGATGAGCAGATGCTTGAAATGGCACTCGTTGAGAACATTCAACGGGAAGACCTTAATCCGATTGAAGTGGGTATCAGTTTCCAGAGATTGATGGAAGAGTGCCAGATCAGACAGGAAGATCTAAGTCAGCGGGTTGGAAAGGACAGGTCAACGATATCCAACTATGTTCGCCTTCTCAGACTTCCAGCAGAGATTCAGATAGCCATCAGAGAGAAAAAGATCACAATGGGTCATGCCAGGGCTTTGATAACTCTCGAAAACAGCTCGCTCCAAATCCGTATTTTCAAACAGATTCTTTCCAAGAATCTATCCGTAAGGGAAGTAGAATCAATGGCCAGGGCAAATGGCGATCGCACATTGCTATCATCCAGGAGATCACCTGGTGAATCGGATCCGAAACTGATGAAATTAGAGGGAGCATTGAATGCCAGGCTCAAAACCAAAGTTAAACTGCAGATGAATAAGAAAGGAGCGGGCACTATTACCATCCCATTTACTTCAGAAGAGGATTTAAATAAGATCATAGAACTGCTTGAATCATAAACCATATAGGCAACCCTCCGTGCGGCGTCCATCAGTTCAGATCCTGCTTGTTTTATGCATGTTCTCCGGAATATGGTATACGGGTTCTGTTACAGCACAAACAACGCAGGACACCATCCCTTTAGCAGACTCTGTTTTAATGAAAGAACACAGTCCCCGGAAAGCAACTCTCTATTCAACCCTGGTCCCGGGTCTTGGTCAGATTTACAACCGGAAATACTGGAAACTTCCCATCATTTATGTCGGCTTTGGAGTGATGACATATTTTATTGTCACAAATACCGATAGTTACCTCGATTACAGATGTGCCTACATTGAGAGCGTAAATGGAAATTACAACGGGAATTACTCTGAACTGGTAAATAAATATAGTGAATCTGAGCTGCTTAGCGCCACTGAATATTACCGCAGAAACCTGGAAATCAGCATCCTGGTTACAGCATTGATTTATGTACTCAATATCATTGATGCCACGGTGGATGCACATCTCTATACATATAATATCAACGAAAATCTTTCGTTGCGGTTGGCCCCCGATCTGCTTCCACCGGCGAATTCTTTCAGGATTCAACCAGGATTAAAGCTTTGTCTTCGATTTTAACAAGAACTGCCACTATGAAACTTGCACTGCTGGGTTATGGAAAGATGGGTCGGGAGATTGAGAAACTTTCCAGGGAAAATGGTCACGAAATCGTGCTGACAATTGACAATCCTGGCGAGTGGGAATCCGGTCTCGTCGCTTTTGAAAAAGTTGACGTTGCCATTGACTTCTCTACTCCTGCCAGTGTAATTGACAACATCCATTATTGTTTTGATGCCGGTGTTCCCATCGTGGTTGGGACCACAGGGTGGCTTGACCAGATGGACGAGATCAGGAATGAATGTATTGACAAAGGCCAGAGTATGTTTTGGGCTCCCAACTTCAGCATCGGCGTAAACATTTTTTTCGAACTAAATCGAAAACTGGCCTCCCTGATGTCAAACTGGCCCGATTATGAAATCTCCATGGAAGAGACCCATCACATTCATAAACTCGATACACCCAGTGGGACAGCCATCTATCTCGCCAATGACATCATCCTACACCATGGAAAGAAAGATAAATGGGTAAAAGAGAACAGTGAGAATCCCTCCGACCTGGAAATCCTTTCACATCGTATTGAAGAGGTTACCGGCACACACAAAGTGGTGTACGAATCCACGGAAGACCTTATTGAGATAATCCATACAGCCAAAAGCAGGAAAGGGTTTGCCCAGGGCGCTATATTGGCTGCAGAGTGGTTGGTTGGGAAAAGAGGGTTCTTTGAGATGAAAGACCTTTTGGATACGAAATAAGATCCCGAAACCATCGTTTGATAATCAACAAATTCAAGCATAATGAACATATACATGATCCTTTCAATCCTTTTCCTGATCCTCTCTATGGCAGGTCTTTGGGTAATTTTTGAAAAAGCGGGTCAAAAGGGATGGGCCGTTCTGATTCCTTTTTACAATTTGTACATCTGGTTGAAAGTCATAAAAAAACCTTGGTGGTGGTATATCTTTCTCCTGATCCCTTTCATCAATGTTTTTGTGATCCTCCTGATGATTGTTGAGGTTGCCAAATGTTTTGGCAAATATGGATTAGGGCCCCAGGCATTAGCCGTTCTGTTTCCCTTTGCCTACCTCCCCTACCTTGGATTCTCACGCAAGGAACAGTATACTGACCCTGATGATGCCACACCCCCGAGAAAGGGTTTTGTCAGAGAATGGGTTGATGCAATCATCTTTGCAGTGATCGCCGCCAGCATCATTCGTATCTTCCTGGTTGAAGCCTATACTATTCCTACATCTTCGATGGAGAAGAGCCTCCTCATTGGAGATTATCTCTTTGTCAGCAAGATCAACATCGGAGCCAGGGTGCCCAACACACCCCTGTCCTTTCCTTTCGTGCACCACACCATGCCCCTCAGCGAAAGCTCAAAATCCTACCTCGAATGGATTGAACTTCCATACAAACGGTTCCCCGGATGGTCCACCATCGACAATATGGATGTAATCGTTTTCAATTACCCGGATGGGGATACCCTGTCAGATAAATTCCAGAGCAACGTGAGTTATTATCAACTTGTCAGGCAGTTCGGAAGAGATAACGTTTGGAAAAACAAACAATATTTTGGGAATATCATCGCACGGCCTGTTGACAAGCGGGAAAACTTCATCAAACGATGTATCGGCATCGCAGGCGATACGATCAGGATCATCGACAGAGTTGTTTACATCAACGGGAAAGAGGAAATAAATCCTGGCAAACGGCAGTTCAAATACCTTGTCAGAACCGATGGATCCTCATTAAATACTAAAAATCTCGAAAGATTGGGAATCATAGAACAGATCTCGACCGATAACCAGGGGAACTACGAGATGACCCTGACAGAAGAGGCTGTTGAAAAACTGAAAAACTTCAACACTGTGAAGCTGATTGAACCCATGATCATTCCTGAAGGGTACCAGGACCCAAATATTTTCCCCCACGACCCGGCATACCATTGGAACGTTGACAATTATGGTCCCGTCGTTGTGCCAAAAAAAGGGACTACAGTGACTCTAACCATTGAGAATCTCCCCCTCTACAAACGTATCATTGATGTGTTTGAGAGCAACGACCTGGATGTCCGCGACAATACGATCTACATCAATGGACAAAAAGCAGACAGTTATACCTTCAAAATGGACTATTTCTGGATGATGGGAGATAACCGTCATAATTCCGCCGATTCACGCTACTGGGGTTTTGTCCCGGAAGACCATGTGGTTGGGGAAGCAATTTTTGTCTGGCTTTCGCTTGATGAAAAGAAAGGATTATTCGACGGAAAAATCCGATGGAACAAACTTATGAGAATCGTAAAATAACTACATTTGTAAAAACCCTCAAAACCAAATCTATCCTGCTATGAAACAAATTAAAAATCTCCGGATAACCCTCCTTTCAGTTTTATTGATGATGGTTGTTTCTGCTTTTGCCGGGCCAAAACCTTTCGAAGGGATTATTACCTTTAAGATAACGTACCCCGATAATAAATTTTCAGAAAGCCAGATGGCCATGTTCCCAAAGGTAATGACCATTACCATAAAGGGAGATAAGGCCAAATCAGAGATTCAAACCCCGATGGGCGCACAGATTGAGATCACGAATTACAGCGATAAAAGCAAAGTGGCTCTGATTAACATGATGGGACAGAAATATGCGATCCCGGAGACCTCGGAGGAGATCATGGCAGATATGAGCAAGGAGCCAACTCCTGAAGTTCAAATCACAACAGAAACAAAAACCATCGCAGGCTATACCTGCAAGAAGGCGATCATTACGGTCAATGATGATGGATCAAAAACCACTTACGAAGTATGGTTCAGTGAAGATTTTGGCGCGATGAATCCCAATTTTGACAATCCTCTTTACAAAGATATCAATGGCGTTTTACTGGAGTTCTCCATGGTTACTCCTCAATTTACAATGGTATTTTCCGCCATTTCAGTTGAAAAACAGAGCATATCGATTAAAGAATTTGAAGTCCCTGCCGATTATACAATAACCACCAAAGAGGAACTTCAGTCCAAAATGGGTGGTGGAATGTAATCCTGCGAAATGGCTAAACAGGCGAAACCGAAGAAGGAACCTAAGAGCACGAAAAAAGAACTGACGGAAGAGGAGCTTGCAAAAAGGGACCAGAAATTCAGAGTCCTGGGTCTTTTTCTCCTTGTTTTTGGTCTGTTTCTGCTATTTTCCTTTCTCTCATGGTTTCAGTCGTGGGAAGTCGATTATAACTTTTCTGACACTATCTTTAAACACTTCTCTTTCAGTTATTTTTTTGACAAGAGTATCCACGTCGAGAACTGGATGGGTAAAACGGGAGCGATCGTCTCATACCTGTTCATCATGAAATGGTTCGGAATAGCCTCTCTGTTTATTGTTTTAATCATTCTTATCAGCGGAGTCAGATTGTTTTTTCATTACAAAAGGATCCCTCTTTTTACTACAATAAAATACTCTTTCTTTGGGATTCTCTGGATTCCGGTATTCCTTGGACTATTGTTTCCATCAAAAGATATCCTCAGCGGTGTTTTTGGTTACCAGATGAATCAATGGCTTCTTGAATACCTTGGCTTCTCCGGATTGATCCTGTTGCTGATTTTCACTGGTCTGAGCTTCTCCATTCTGGCATTCAATATCCCTTTCAGGTGGATCCGTCCCTCAGCGCCTAAGAAGATTGAAGAGGAAGAAGATGTTGCAACGGAAACACCCATTGACACCAAAGAATCAGGAATCAATGACGCCATTGTTCTCCCTGTTAATAAAATAAATGAGGATCTTCCATTGCCGGTTACTGACGATGATGGATTTCTTCCAACCATTCCTCATGCCAATATAGAACTCCAGATTGAGCATCCGGCAGTTGAGTCTGACGAACCTACCCCGGATGGGGAGCACTATGGTATCGATACACTCTACGATCCAACTCTTGAACTAAAAAACTACAAATTCCCTCCTCTGAAGCTTCTAAGTGATTATGGCGGCGATGCACAGAATGTGAACAAAGATGAGCTTGAAGCGAATAAGGACCGGATCGTTGAGACTCTTAGCAACTACGACATCCGGATCCAGAAGATAAAAGCCACCATTGGTCCTGCTGTAACCTTGTATGAGATTGTCCCCGAAGCTGGCATCCGAATCTCCAGGATCAAGAACCTCGAGGATGATATCGCACTAGGCCTCTCCGCGCTGGGAATCCGCATTATTGCACCGATTCCTGGAAGAGGAACGATCGGCATAGAGGTCCCAAACCAGAATCCCGAAATTGTTTCCATCAAATCTCTTCTGGCTTCCGAGAAGTTCAGGAACTCACCATTTGAACTTCCCTTCGTACTGGGAAAAACCATTTCCAACGAAACCTTTATCGCCGACCTCACCAGGATGCCTCACCTGCTGATGGCAGGAGCTACCGGACAAGGAAAATCTGTAGGGTTGAATGCAATTATTACCTCATTCCTCTACAAGAAACACCCTGCAACGGTAAAGTTTGTTTTGATCGATCCGAAAAAGGTGGAACTCACGCTTTATTCAAAGATTGAACGTCACTATCTGGCAAAACTCCCCGATTCGGAGGATGCCATCATCACCGACACCAAGAAGGTAATCCGCACTCTCAACTCCCTGAACATCGAGATGGATTCGCGGTACGACCTGTTACGGGATGCCCAGGTAAGAAACGTGA
>Ga0351968_1006_pt1 | contig 44933 bp, 35 predicted proteins | sample BONcelHFGM3001D5_FD_206755 | JGI IMG/M metagenome (GOLD analysis project Ga0351968, IMG submission 206755) | Enriched cells from coal bed in the Powder River Basin, Montana, United States - BONCAT cells FGM rep1 HSBNCT.FGM.300.1.D5 ...
GGGTGTAGAGGTGGGAAAATTTATCAAAGAGTAAGCCAGCATGAGAAAGGCAATCAAAATATTTGTAGTTATAAACTTCTGTATTCCTGCAAGCACATTTTCATTTCCCCAGCCTCCTATTACCGATGCTAACTTCAACGAAGCCATTGATGAATGCCTTAGTACAAATCCTTTCAACGGATTATGTTACAGTTGCCAATATGGTGCAATGCCAGATTGGGATGTGAGTGCGGTTACAGATATGGATAGTGCATTTTACAACAGGTATTCATTTAATGGTGACATCAGTAATTGGGATGTTAGTAATGTAACGGATATGTCAGCAATGTTCCTTTATGCAGATAATTTCAATCGGAATATTGGGTCATGGGATGTAAGTAGCGTAACCGACATGTCTTATATGTTTTATCAAAGTTATTTCAACAAGGACATCGGGTCATGGGATGTAAGTAGTGTAACCAACATGTCCTATATGTTCTGTTACAACAATTTTGGTCAGGACATCGGGTCATGGGATGTAAGTAGTGTTGCGAATATGGCTGGGATGTTTAGGCTTAATTACGTCTTCAATAAAGACATCGGTTCATGGGACGTAAGTAATGTGACTAACATGCAAAGTATGTTTTATGACGCAAGAAGATTCAACCAAGACATTGGTTCATGGGATGTCAGTAACGTTCAGAACATGAGCCAAATGTTTGAAAAAGCAAACGATTTTAACCAAGATATTGGGTGTTGGAATGTCAGCAGTGTGACTGATATGAGTAGGATGTTTCATCAAGATGCTCATTTTAATCAGGATTTAGGAAATTGGGATGTGAGTGGTGTAACCGATATGTCATGGATGTTCGCATTAAGTTCCTTTAATCAAGACATTGGGTCGTGGGATGTGAGCCATGTAACAAATATGTCGGTGATGTTTGGTGATGATTTCTATTTCGATCAAGACCTTGGGGCATGGGATGTAAGTGGTGTTACAGATATGACTCAGATGTTCTTTGGCACTGCATTCAATCATTACATAGGTGGATGGGACGTAAGTAAAGTCATGAATATGGAATCCATGTTCTGTTATAATTACCATTTCAATCAAGATATATCCGATTGGTGCGTTGAACAAATACCAACTGAACCCGATTGTTTCGCACTTGGGAACATACTTCTTCCCGAAAACTATCCACACTGGGGTGATCCCTGTAAAACAATTGGCATAAATGAAAATGATAAAATCATTGATTTCACAATCTACCCTAATCCCACATCAAGCACTATCACTATCGAAACTCCTACCAATGGGCTTGTCTTGGTTCTAAATCCCAATGGTCAACAAATCCTGCAACATAAGGGCACTGAACCAACCGTTACCATTGATGTCAGCAGATTGAAAAGCGGGATTTATATTGTGAAGGTTATCGGAGATAAAGGAGTGCAGGTGGGGAAGTTCATTAAAAAGTAAAAACTGGTTGATATGAAACGACTTCTAATCCTGTTAATGAGCCTACTCTCGATTACTGGGAGTGCCCAGCTACCGTGGGACAAATCTTCCCCTTTGGATTATATGTGGATGAATGTCGGGAATGCAGGCTTTTCATTATGGCAAGTTGGTTATACAAGTATTGCTTTAAATCCTTCTGGGCAACCATACGTGGCATTCAGGGATGGAATGAATAATCAAAAAGCCACCGTAATGAAATTTGATGGAACCAACTGGGTGTTTGTGGGAATTGCGGGTTTTTCAGCGGGAAGTACTAATTTCATAACACTTACTTTCAGCCCCACAGGTCAACCCTATGTCGCTTATCAAGATGGAGGAAATTCTGGGAAAGCCACCGTAATGAAATTTGATGGTACCAACTGGGTGAATGTCGGAAATGTTGGTTTTTCTTTTAGTGAAGCTTCGTTTACAAGCCTTGCATTTAGTCCGACTGGTAATCCCTATCTGGCTTTTATGGATGAGGCGAATTCCCTAAAAGCTACCGTAATGGAGTTTGATGGTACAAATTGGCTAATTGTAGGGGCGGCAGGTTTTTCATCAGGGAGGGCTCAATTTACTAACATAGCTTTCAGCCCCATTGATAGTCTCCCTTATGTGGCTTACCAAGATGCTGGCAATTCTAATAAAGCTAACGTAATGAAATTTAATGGCACCAACTGGGTGAATGTTGGAGTAGCAGGAATATCTATAGCTGTGGCAGGCTATATAAGACTTGCATTTAGTCAGACTGGTCAGCCTTGCGTGGCTTATGAGGATTGGGAATATTCCCATAAAGCCACAGTAAAGAAATTTGATGGTATTAACTGGTTGAATGTCGGAGATGAAGGGTTTTCTGATGGTCAAGCATTGTTTGTAAACCTTGCATTTAGTCCATCTGGTCAACTCTATGTGGCTTTTACTGATTATGGAAATTCATTTAAAGCCACTGTAATGAAATTCGATGGCACCATCTGGGTAAATGTAGGAGCAGCAGGTTTTTCAGAAGGGAGAGCTGATTTTATGAGTCTTGCATTAAGTACATCTGGTGTCCCATATGTTGCTTATAGTGATCACGGATATTCAGATAAAGTAACAGTTATGAAGTATGACTCCATTAGTATTGGAATCAATGAAAAACAGGAATTAAAAGTATCTATTTACCCCAACCCAGCATCCACCACCATCACGATCGAAACACCAATCATTGGCTCGCTGACCATTCTGAACCTCAGCGGTCAGCAACTTCTGCAACAGGAAATCACCGAACCAAACACCACTGTTAGTATCAGCGATTGGAAGAGCGGAATTTATATGGTCAAGGTCATAGGGGAGAAAGGAGTGATGGTGGGAAAATTTGTAAAAAAGTGACCTATGAAAAAAGTCCTATTACTTCTTTATTTCTCTTTCTTGATGACTACATCGTTTGCACAGTTCGGCTATGGATTCATCAACTTTGAGAACACCTCAGAACTCTATAAAATAGTAATTGACACCTCAATTGCTGGCAATACATGGCAGATAGGAGAACCTGATAAACAATTTTTTAGCGCTGCACATTCCCCTCCAAATGCAATAGTAACAGACACTTTAAATTCATATCCAGCGAACAACCTTTCTGTCTTTTATTATAAAACCCTTGGTGATTATGAAATCTACTCTCATGGTTGTATACTGGACTTTTGGTATAAAATTGATTGTGATACACTTACTGATTATGGAGAGGTAGAGATTTCATATAATGATGGCATTACATGGGAGAATCTAATAAAAGGTTGGAGTTGGTGGATGGTCTTTGACAGCCTAAATAATGTAGTAATGACACAATCGAGTACCGATGATACTATTGTTTTTACTGGAAAATCAAATGGTTGGTATAAGTTTCACAGTGATTTCACATTAAATAGTATTATATATGATAGTATAATTTTTCGCTTCACGTTTCATTCCGCATCACCCAGTTCAGAACGAGATGGCTGGATGATCGATGACATTGAATTCCAAACATGGTGGGAATCCATAGATGAATTAGGAGATTCTGACTTAATCTACCCAAACCCCGTTGAGGATCAGCTCAATATAGACATAAAAGAACGTGTAAATTCATATGAAATATTGAATCTAAGAGGACATATTGTTAAAAATGGGGATATCAATAGTTCTATGTCAACAATCAATGTATCCGATCTGCCAGCAGGACTTTACGTATTCAAAGTGTATTTAGAAAATAGTGGTGTGAAACACGGGAAGTTAATCAAGCTATAATGTCGAAGATAAAGTACTAGTTGTTTGGACATTCAGGCCAAAATTGAAATATCGTGAATACTGGAGTTCCTGCATTGTTCATGAATCCTCCGAGAATCCTTCGACATTCCTTCAATATAGCTATAGAGTGCTCCCGACATGCTCCCGGGATGGTCAGGAGATGGTGCCGTGCCTGATGACCTGCAGGAGAGAAATCCTCATGCTCAGAAACTTCGTGTCCATTCCACGGTATGACCTGGAAGATCGCGTGACACGATCCGGAGAAAGGACCCCTTGTGCTGCTGGTTTGGCTTTGTGGTGATGTAATGCCATAGATTCCCGGATGGCTGCATCCGGGCCTGGCCCGATTCGATCACTTCCCCTTGCGGGCTTTCGACCGTGACTTTTACAGATTTGACCGGAACGACATTGTCAATCCTGATAACAATGCAGTAACCAACCCTGCCCAGATAGCCTGTTGTGACCACCTTCTCTATTACGGCGGACTTCAGGTAATCCTTAACGGCCATGGAAGTGGCGCTGTTGAATCCTTCGGCCACTTTTTCATAGAGGGCTTTGATCTCTCCGTTCTTTAGGACATCTTTGGCATATTGTGTGGCAAAATAAAACCGCTTGACCTGACCGGGCCACTCCTGGTGTTTTTTGATCTTTTTTCGTTCAGGGCACCGCTGGATAATTACCCGGCCGTTCACCACCCTCCTGTATAGGCCATTGTCCGCTATTTTCCCCGTATATCCGGAAAGCAGATCGTTTTTTTTTGTTTTCATGGTCTCCTCTTCGCATTTCACGCCTGTTCCTCCAATCGGCGTCTGCTATCAAAGTTCCGAAAAAAAAACAAATCCCGAATCAGTTACCTTAAAAAACTATGCAGGTAATATTCATTTATGAAGGATTTTTAAATATCTTTACTGTGTTAAGGATGCGTTATGGAAAAACAATTAACCATTGAAGTTCTATGAAGAGGACTTTGGTATTAGTAATCCTTTTAGCAAGTATTGTTTGGTCGTGCAAAAAGAGTGCTGATGTTGCTCACCCGAAAATCCCCTGCTTGCCATATTCAGTCAATGAATACAAAATCAGAGAAATAGTGACATTTAAGGATAACAACTATTACAAGTCAGAATATTTTTATGACAGTCTGGGTCGGGTGGATCATCGCCGGGATTCAGGTGAATATTTTTATGAAGTATTTTGGCAATATACGGCTGGTTTTATAAATCTGCGAATAGAAGATTCAACTGTATTGGAATAATGTTTCTACCTATAAGTCATGGTCTTGGTATGGATCACCCCCAACAACCGGGCCCGATTTGATGACAACAGTCGCATATTATTCTGACCGAAGGAATACAATAGGAAACGAGAATCTGGGAATGTATTACCTCGGCAAACAAAATAATTGCCTGGCCAGATGTGTAATCACATACAAAGAAGCCGTTGCGGATACAGCTGGAGTATATTTCTACGAGTATGATCCTCTTTCAAGAGTTACCAGGGAAACAATCAAAAAGGCTGGAGAAGTTATTCAGGTAAGGACATTCCAGTACACCACCGATTAATGAATAAGGAAAGCCCTGTTGCAAATGGAAAACAGTTTGCATTGAGAGATTCGGCAGAAGCGAAAAGGAAGACATAGATGTTCGTTATCTTATTCAAGCCTTCCCAAATGGGATATTATTAAAAAACAACAAGAAATGGTATTTCAGTATTACTGTTTTGGCTTTGTCCTTTATTAATGCTTGGACAGATAAGTGATATGATTGAGAAACCTCATTTTCCCAAACATTATATTTCAATCAATCCAGTAAATATTTTTCTATTCCAACAGGCTGGAATCACTTATCTAACTAAATGCCCCCGCATTACAAGCCTTCACCCTAAACTTGATAAACAAAAAGAGACCATAGTATCCGCCTCTTTGCAAAAAAAAAAGGGCTGTCTCAATCTGAGACAGCACCTCCTTTTCACTTAGCACAGTGTATATATATGGATGTTAAAGGGACTCGCTGTATGGGGCTTCCAGTGGAACGACCGGCGAAAGATCAACAGTTGCAGGGTCTTCTTCATAAAAACCTGCGATCAACGGCATTACCGGTGCAAACCTGCTGGCTTCCTCCATGAGCAAGATTGTTGCGTATTCAGCTTCTGCCTCCTCAAATGACGCAATTTGTGGGATCTGAGGGATCAGTAGCGTAAATTCCAGGGTAACCTTGGGTGTGGTCACTTTGATGGTTGTACCATCATTGCTGGCAAATAGAAACGTTCCGGAAAAAATAAGGACCAGGGTGAGGGTTAGGTATTTCAGTGTTTTCATGGTTTTCTGATTTGGTGTTCGGGGTATAAGATGCAAATAAAACGAAAATGTTACATAAAATTACTGATTTAACAAAATATTAACAAATGATTATCAATGACTTAACGATATTTCAAAATGCAAGACCCAGGCCTCATCAGACCTGGGTCAATCCAACAAAAACTGGGATATTTTGTTTAAAACGTGCGATTGCAGAAGCCGGCTTCCAGTGGAACAACCGGACGGAGTGAACTGCTTTGGAAGACCAGATCCACCAAATCAGAAGCCTCATCAAACGAGGCAGTCGTTGGAACAACAGGGAGAAGGTCCATTTGTTCGGGTATCAAGGGCAAAATCTGTTCATCAAAAGTGGCCTGCATTGGAAAAACGGGCACAAGTTGTTTAAAATCCATTACCATGGCTGCATCTTTAGTAGGGCTATTTATAATGACTCCTTCGCCTGAAGCGATGGCTGCACTCATGGTAAAACTTAATATTACTGCGAGTATATAGTGTTTTGTTTTCATTTTATTTTTGATTTTATGGATCATATGACGCGTTTCATTTAATCATGTTACACGTGTCATAAATTAATCTGCAGCAAAAGTACTACTAATTTAGATCAAATAAAAATAAAATCGTTAAGGAAAGGATAATCCCCGGTGAAACAGGGTTAGAACCCGGTGAACATCGAAACAGATTGGCCTTGAAATGTACTGTAACTTTTCATGGCATCGGCTGTGAGGCATGCATGAACCGGGAGGATCCCGATCAGGGAGCCGGGCCGAAGGGTTTGTAATAAAGAAGGACCAAGAGATATAATCCCGTGTTCCTGGGAAAGATTTGAAACGAAACAACCCTCTATAGGTGCCGACCATCCCTCCTCAGTGATATTTACTACCAAGCCGAATATCATTTTCCCGTTAGAAAGAATCCCCTCTTTTGACAAATGAATAGCACCGGCATGCACAATAACTTCGTTGCGATCAGGGTAGATGTCAACTACCGGGGCAGCAATACAAATGGCAATCTGATCTGAAATGCAGGATCCAATTTCAAGTTGCATGACATCATAAAACACAAAATTACCTGGCCGGATTTCATCTACACCCGGAAATGATTCAAGTACACTGCAGGATGGCGTGTCTCCAACACTGATGATTCCAGAACCCTCAGAATTAAACGAATCCCTGATCTGTTTTAGCTGTTTTTCACCATAGCGGTAAATTTTTTCAATATCCTTGCGACCTGATGCACGATAGGTTTCACCGAAATGGGAAAGGAATCCCTGGAAATGAAGGTTGCTGCTCCCCCTGCAGATATCTGCAATTCGTTCAATCGTTGCAGAATCTGCAACTGTTAACCCCGACCGGTGATATCCGGTATCGATTTCGATGAATATGCCTGCCTGGTTGCGGATATTCTTCTCGAGGATCTGAAGTGTTTCAGATGAATTTACAAGCAGGTTGAGCGTGACTTTACCTGCAAGACGGTTTATCTCATCCATCTCCCGAAGGTTGACCGGGAAAGCTATCGTGATATCTTCCCAACCGGCATCAGCAAAGTAGGATGCCATTCCAACCGAAGAAACAGTAATGGCATTTACCCCCTCTTCCCTGAACCATCCTCCAATAATAACTGATTGGTGAGATTTAAAATGAGGACGGAAAATCACGTCGCTTCTCCTGGCTTTCTCCGCCATCCAACGTATATTCTCCCTGCATTTGTGCTCATCGAGCAGGAGAGTGGGGCGTTTGATTTTATCGAAAAAGCTCATAAATAGTAATGGGGTGATGGGGTGATGAGGTGATGAGGTGATGAAACCCTAATCCCTAATCCCTAATCGCTAATCCCTAATCCCTCGTTGAAATAATCCATAATCATCGTGTTCAAATGCACCCGGTCCTTACCTCTGACGTTATGCGGATGGTTTGGGTAGAGGAAGAAATCCACTTGTTTTCCCTCTTCCACGCACTTTTTCAGGAAGTTCAGCGAGTTTTGAGGAACCACGGTTTCGTCCTGATATCCCTGGATGATCAGGATATCGCCTGTCAGGTTCTTTACATAATTCAGCAGGCAGGAGGTATCATACCCTTGCGGATTGGCTTCCGGAGTATCCATGTACCGCTCACCATACATCACTTCATAATATTTCCAGTCGATTACGGGTCCCCCGGCTACTACAACTGGGAACTGACCAGGATTTCGCAGAGTCATGGTAAGAGCCATGAAGCCTCCATAACTCCATCCATTGATGCCAATCCGGGTCGTATCCACCCAGGGAAGGGCCTTCAGGTAGTTGACCCCGCACATCTGATCAGCCAACTCAGCCGTGCCTGCCTGCCTGAAGATGGCATGCTCAAAGGCATTGCCGCGATTGGCCGTGCCACGGTTGTCAAGTGTAAAGACTACATACCCTTGCTGGGCTATATAATTCAGGAAAAATCCTCCAGCTCCAAGCCAGGAGTTTGTTACGAGTTGTGAATGAGGACCTCCGTAAACATAGATAAAAACGGGGTACCTTTTTGTGGAGTCGAAACCAACCGGTTTGATCAACCGGCAAAAGAGATCAATACTCTCAGAGTTGGGTATTGGGAAGACCATCGTTTCTCCCAATGCATAATCTCCCAGTGGATCCGGACTCTGCTGTATCACCCTGATCAGAGTTCCCCTGTTATCAAGTAATTCTGTCCGGGATGGAACGGTCAGAGAGGAGTAAGTATCCAGGATGTACTTTGCATCATCTGATAATTGTGCCGTGTGGCTTCCTGGAACTTTGGTAATCTCAGTAAGCTCCAGGGAACGAAGGTCAACCGAATACATGAAATCACCCAACGGATTGTTTTTTGTACACATGAAAAAGGCAGTGGTCCCTTTGGGATCAAATCCGTTAAAATCTGTGACCACCCACGCCCCTTTTGTCAGTTGATGAATCAGATCACCTTTAATTGTATATAGATATAGGTGGTTATACCCGTCACGATCACTCATCCAAACGAACTTTTCCGGATCATCGGGCAGGAAAAAGAGTTCATGCTGCGGCTCCACATAACTCTCACTCGTCTCTTCAAAAAGAGTTTTTATAAAACTTCCGTCTGATGCATTATACTGATTCAACCAGAGATGGTTCTGGTCCCTGTTGAGAACAGCCACATAGATGAATTTCTGATCGGGACTCCAGGTGACACTGGTAAGGTATTGGTCGGCTGGTTTACCTGTGTTGAGGTAAATAGTTGAACCTGATGCCGGATTGAATACTCCAATTGTAACTTCGTGACTTGTCATCCCTGCCATCGGGTACTTGGTTGGGGCGACTTTGGATATCCGGGTATCGATATCCACCAAGGGGTAATCTGTCACCATCGACTCATCCATTCTGTAAAAGGCCAGAAGGTCTCCTTTCGGAGACCAAAAGAGTCCTTTGTTGATTCCGAATTCGTTCCGGTGAACAGAAGTTCCGTATTCCAGACCGATCTTTCCATCAGTAGTAACCACTTTTTCCGTCCCATCAATGGCAACAAAGATGTTGCGATCTATTGTATAGGCAACATGAAACTGCTCTGGGTCTATCTCTACATTTCCACCCTTGGAATTAAATGAGTTGAGCACCGTGATCTTTTTGTCATCCATCGAATACCGGAGGATTCGTCCGTCATGCACAAACCAGAACTCGGTGGGCTTAGAAAATGTTACAGAAGGAAACCGCTTCAACTCCTTGCAGCCAATGACTGGTAACTGCTCATTCAGCCACGTCATGGTGAGCGTTGTGTCCTGTTTGGCAGATTTTACCGATTCCGTGATCAGGGAGTTGTTGTCAACGAATGAAAAGTGAGGAGAATCACCACACCATTGAAGTTGGCTCAGCCGTATAGGGTATAGTGCTCGGTTCAACCCGGTTGCGTCTTCAATGGATAACAGCTTGGTTTGGGCATGACTGCATAATGAAACAACAGCCATGGCCAGAATGATCATGATTTTATTCATAAGAATGTCGTGTTGATGGGTTTAATCATGGATTGCTTCGGAGATCTTGGGGACAAGTTTCAGGTCCTCTTCAATCGCATTGCCAACCACAACAAGGTCGGCCCCCGACTGGCAGGCTTTGGAGGCCTGAATGGGAGTGCGGATCCCACCACCTATCACCAGGGGAATGGATATATATTTTTTCACCTGTTTGATCATGCTTAACGGGACTGGATTGTTGGCTCCGCTTCCTGCATCCAGATAGATGAGTTTCAATCCGAGGAGTTCGCCGGCAAGTGCAGTACAAACGGCGATCTCGCTCTTATCGGAGGGGATGGGGTCAGTGTTGCTCATATAGGCAACAGTTGTACGGTTCCCTCCGTCAATTAACATGTATCCGGTTGGGATTACTTCCAGTTTGCTGGCTTTCAGGTATGGAGCCGCCACCACATGTTTCCCGATAAGTAATTCGGGATTTCGGCCTGATATAAGCGAAAGGAAGAGAATCCCATCGGCTTTAATGTTGATCTGAAAATGGTTTCCCGGGAACAGGATAACCGGGATGTCACAATGTTCTTTGATATGAGTCAGGAAAAGGTCCTGTTGGTCACGGGTGAGAAGGCTTCCTCCGAAGAAAAAATAGTCGACACCCGATTTGCACGAGATCCTGATCAGTCGTTTCAGCCGGTCAAGGGTGTATTTATCCGGATCGATCAATACGGCAAACCGCTTTTTATTGTCTTTTAAGTCGGCATTCAGGGATGAATAGAGTTGCATAGGAATTGGTTTAAATGACGGCAGAAGCAATTTGCCTTATATTCTCAGAAATGCCAACGGTGAAGTAGTGAAGGACCGGCACGCCGAAAGAGATCAACTCCTTCGACTGGGCAATGGTCCATTCGATCCCTACCTGGAAGGCTTCGTCATTGGTTTTACATTTCTGGATTTCCTTCACCAGATCTTCCGGGATATCGATATTAAACACCTGCGGAAGGATGTTGATATCCTGTATTGTAGCCACTGGTTTGAGTCCGGGGATAATGGGGACAGTGATCCCTGCATCTCGGCATCGCTTCACATAGTCGAAATAGCTCTGGTTATCGAAAAACATCTGGGTTATGATGTATTCAGCGCCGGCATCAATCTTTTCCTTCAGGTACTTAAGATCATATGCGAAATTGGGAGACTCAAGATGTTTTTCAGGATACCCTGCAATGCCAACACAAAAATCAGTAGCGGTGGTATTCCGCAGGCCTTCATCGAGGTACTTACCTTTATTCATGTTGGTGATCTGTTTCACCAGCTCCGAAGCATACGCATGTCCGTCGGGTTCGGGGATAAAGCCTCTGATTCCTTTCGGAGGATCTCCGCGAAGGGCCAGTAAATTGTTGATTCCGAGATAGTGGAAGTCGATCAGGGCATATTCGGTATCCTCTTTGGAAAAGCCTCCGCAGATTAGGTGAGGCACTACTTCTACCTCTGGATACCGATATTTGATTGCTGCGGAAATAGCAACTGTGCCAGGGCGTTTCCGTATGGTTTTTTTTTCAAGAAGTCCGCTCGGGTGCTTCTTGTAAATGACCTCCTCCTGATGGTATGTTACATTAATGAAAGAGGGTTTGAACTCAATCAGGGGGTCGATAGCCTGGTAAATGAGTTCGATGTTATGCCCTTTCAACGGTGGAAGAAGCTCAAAAGAAAAGAGGGTTTTATCTGATTGTTTTATCTGGTCAATGACTCTCATATAGTATAATTCAAAACTGGGTTCAACAATTTCTCAACGTGATCGATCGTACTCTTTTTCCTCCTGGAATAATCTGAGACCTGGTCTTTGTTGATTTTTCCCAGGTTAAAATAATGACTCTCAGGATGCGAGAAATAGTAGCCGCAAACACTTGCTGCAGGATACATGGCAAAATTCTCAGTAAGTCGTACATCAATATTCTTATCTACAGCCAAAAGCTCAAATAACTGTTCTTTTTCTGAGTGGTCGGGACATGCGGGATAACCTGGAGCCGGCCTGATTCCCTGGTATCCTTCACGGAGGATGGACTGAATATCCAGATCTTCATCCTTCGCATACCCCCAGAAGTCTTTTCTTACCTTATGATGCAATTTCTCGGCAAACGCTTCAGCCAGGCGGTCGGCCAGAATTTTTATCATGATAGCCTGGTAATCATCCAACTCCTGTTCATACTGTTGGACCCACTCCTTCACACCCAAACCAGCCGTAACCACAAATGCACCGATATAGTCCACCTGCCCGGTCTCCTTAGGTGCCACAAAATCGGCCAGGCAGTTATTCAGTTTCCCGCTCTCCTTTTGCTCCTGGTTGCGCAGGAAGTGTAGCGTTGTAAGAACCTCCCTCCGTGTTCCATCTGTGTAAATTTCCACATCGTCTCCAACCGAATTGCATGGGTAAATCCCAAGGATACCTTTCGCCAGCAACATCTTCTTACTGATGATATCATCCAGCATTGCGGTGGCTTCATCGAAAAGTTTCCTGGCCTCTACTCCTTTTACAGGGTCTTCAAAGATGGCAGGATATTTTCCATTCAGTTTCCATGCGTGGAAGAAAAAGGTCCAGTCAATATAATCGCGAATCTCATGAAGCGGGAAATCATAGAATACCATATTCCCTGTCATCTGTGGTTTGGGTACAAAATAATTTTCCCAGTCAATTTTCAGCTTGTTCTTTCTGGCTTCGGAAAGGGTGATATTAACTTTTTTGTGTTTCTTTTCATGCTGGTTCCTCAACTCCAGGTAGTGATTCCTGATGGAGTCGGTATAGGCATCCCGGTGATCGGTGGAGAGCAGGTTCCGCATCACGCCAACAGCTTTGGAGGCATCCTTGACATGAATGACAGGGGAACTGATGTGTGGTTCAATTTTCACAGCGGTATGGATCTCTGATGTGGTGGCTCCTCCGATCAGAAGAGGAATCTTTATTCCTGTGCGCTGCATCTCCCGCGCAACGTGAACCATCTCTTCAAGGGAGGGGGTAATCAGTCCGGAAAGGCCAATCACATCAACATTCCGGGCAATGGCCTCCTGGAGTATCTTATCGGCAGGGACCATCACGCCCAGATCGATGACCTCGAAGTTGTTACATCCCAGCACCACGCCAACGATATTTTTACCAATGTCATGAACATCTCCTTTAACCGTAGCCAGCAGAATCTTTCCTGCATTTCTTGCGGCCATCTTGTCCTGTGCTTTTTCGGCTTCCAGGACAGGCATCAGGCGGGCAACTGCTTTTTTCATCACCCGGGCGCTTTTCACCACCTGGGGCAGGAACATCTTCCCGGCACCAAAAAGGTCTCCAACGTGGTTCATCCCATCCATCAGTGGCCCTTCAATGATCTGGAGCGCCTGGCTATAATGGACGAGTGCTTCATCAATATCCTGGTCAATAAACTCTGTATTGCCTTTTATCAATGCGTGGGCCAAACGCTTGGCCAGCGGGAAGGTCCGCCACTCCTGCTCCAGGATCTCCCGTTTCTCGCCATTCTGGTGTGCGTCAGCATAAGCAATTAAACGTTCGGTGGCATCTTTCCTCCGGTTCAGGATCACATCCTCAACCAGCTTCAGCAAATCTTTCGGGATTTCATCATAAACCTGGAGATTCCCTGCATTGACGATTCCCATGTCCAATCCCGCTTTGATGGCATGAAAGAGGAATGCCGAATGCATCGCTTCACGGATGAGTTCGTTGCCACGGAACGAGAAGGAGAGGTTGCTGATGCCTCCGCTTACTCGTGCGTATGGAAGGTTTTCCTTGATCCATTTTACAGTGTGAAGAAAATCAACTGCATACGTATTATGTTCATCAATTCCGGTAGCGACAGTGAGAATATTGGGATCGAAAATAATGTCTTCAGGTAAGATGCCAATCTCATTGGTCAGGATGTTATAAGCTCTTTGGGCAATCCCGATCCTCCGTTCAAAGGTAGTAGCCTGTCCATCTTCATCAAAGGCCATAACAACCACCGCGGCTCCCATCTTTTTCAAAAAGCGGGCATGTTCCCTGAACTCATCAGGTCCCTCTTTCAAACTGATTGAATTTACAATCGGTTTCCCCTGGATACAGACTAACGCAGAGGCGATAACAGGCCATCTGGAGGAGTCGACCATCACAGGAACTTTTGCAATATCCGGATCGGAGGCCAGCATATGCAGGAACGTGGTCATCGCTTTTTCGGCATCCAGCATCGCTTCATCCATGCTGATGTCGATGATCTGAGCCCCGCTTTCAACCTGTTGGCGAGCCACAGAGAGGGCATCCTCGTATTTTTCTTCAAGGATGAGCCGGGCGAATTTTTTCGATCCGCTTACGTTGGTTCGTTCCCCGATATTGATAAAGTTGCTCTCCTTGTAAACAAGCAACGGTTCGAGTCCGCTCAGCCGCAATTCGTGACGTTTTTTCGGAACCGTTCGTGGTTTGTATCCGGCAGAAAGCTCTACCAGTTTTCGAATATGCTCCGGGGTAGTTCCGCAACATCCACCGATAATATTGACAAAGCCCTCTTCCAGGAAATCCTTCACAAAACCGCCCATGGTTTCAGCCGTTTCGTCATAATTTCCAAATTGATTCGGTAAGCCGGCATTTGGGTAGACCATCAGGGGAAAGGGTGCGATGCGCGAGAACTCCTCCAGGTAGGGGCGGAGATCCTTTGCACCCAGTGAGCAGTTTAGTCCCAGAGCGAAGAGATCGAAATGATAGATAGAATAGAGAAAAGCTTCAAGCGTTTGTCCCGAAAGTGTTCTTCCGCTCAGGTCGGTTACGGTTACGGATGCGACAACAGGTATATTGATCTTACGTTCTTCAAGGATATCGAAGATAGCAACAAGTGCAGCTTTAGCATTAAGGGTATCAAAGATGGTCTCCACAACCAGGATGTCGACTTTCCCGTCGATCAACCCTATGGCTTGCTCACGGTACGCCTGATAGAGATCGTCGAATGTCACGGCTCGGTAAGCGGGATCCTGTACGTCGGGGGAGAGGGAGGCGGTTTTATTGGTTGGTCCCATTGAACCTGCCACCCATCTTGGTTTATCAGGAGTAAAGCGGGAATAGCGGTCGGCAGCCTCCCGGGCAATTTTAGCCGCTTCCAGGTTGATTTCATAAACAAGGCTCTCCATCTGGTAGTCGGCCATCGAGATACGGTTGGCATTGAAGGTATTGGTTTCAATGATATCGGCACCTGCCTCAAGGTATTTCTCGTGGATCTCCTGGATAACTCCTGGTTGGGTGAGCACCAGCAGGTCATTGTTCCCTTTCAGGCTTGTCTGATAGTCTTTGAACCGCTTGCCCCGATACCCCTCTTCGTCAAGGGTGTAACTTTGTATCATGGTTCCCATCGCCCCATCGAGGACAAGGATACGTTTTGCCAAATGTTTTCCAATTTGTACTGCCATCAGTTAGTAGTTTTCCGTAAGTGCTGCCCAAGCCAGAATATGATCTTCCATCTGGTGATAGAATACTGTAACTCCTTGACTCCGGCCGTTTAATTTCATCAGGACGTTGAGCTCGCCATCGGTGTTGCAAAGGTAATCAAACGATTCGACACATATGTCATGTTGCATATCTAAATCGGGCTTGCCGTTGATTTTATAAAGGGCCTCTTTCGCTGCCCAAAAAAGGGTAAGCACACGAATACGGTCTTCACCGGATGCCAGTTTCAGTTCATACGGCGTGAGAAACCGTTCCGCTACCCGGTTGATTTTCTCCCGAATCTGCTCAAGGTCGATTCCAACGTTAAATGTGGAAGAGCAGATTGCTGCAGCATATAATCCGGTATGGGAAAACGATATCCTGGCGGCACCGGAAGCCAGAAAAGGTTTCCCGTGTTCATCATAACGAATCTCTACCCTGCGGGTTTGCCTTAAGTGGGATAGAGCCATTCGGCATCCCAGCCATTGCAGCTTCCTGTTTTGGTTCCGTATGGCCGCATAAATCTTCTCATCCCCGGGCTCAAGGTCAAGTTGTTCGTGGAGCTTTTCCGCATCTTCAGTGGCATGCCATACAGCCAGCCTGGTCTCAGGGTTGATCGTTCGGGTATAAATAACAGGCATCTGCTGCGATTTGAATGGTAGCTTGGATCTCCAAATGTACGAATTTCGTTTGGCTGCTTTTTTATTTTGAGTAACTTTGCGGCTCATTTTGAAAAACTGAATGTATATGAAAAATACCGCACTTGATAAAGATATGAAATTCAACGTTGCTGACCTCTCTCTTGCTGATTGGGGACGTAAAGAGATTGACATCGCCGAAAAAGAGATGCCAGGCCTGATGTCGATCAGAAGGAAATACACTGCTGAGAAGCCGCTAAAAGGGGCCAGAATTACGGGTTCACTGCACATGACGATCCAAACGGCTGTATTGGTTGAAACATTGATTGAACTTGGTGCCGATGTACGCTGGGCGAGTTGCAATATCTTTTCCACCCAGGACCATGCTGCTGCGGCCCTTGCTGTTAAAGGGATTCCGGTGTTTGCCTGGAAAGGCGAAACCCTCGAAGAATACTGGTGGTGCACAAATCAGGCACTTGTTTTCCCAGGCGGACTTGGGCCGAACCTGGTCGTTGATGACGGCGGCGATGCTACGCTGATGATCCACAAAGGATATGAGATTGAAAAGAATCCCGAGTTGTTGAAAAAAGAACTTCCAACGGCCGATGAGCGGGCCATGATGAAGGTTCTGCGGGAAATGTTTGTCGAAGATAACAACCACTGGCATCGTACGGTCAAGGATTGGAAAGGTGTATCGGAAGAGACAACAACCGGCGTTCACCGTTTATACCAGATGAAGGAAAACGGGTCGCTTCTTGTCCCGGCCATCAACGTGAATGACTCTGTTACAAAATCAAAATTTGACAATCTTTACGGATGCCGGGAGTCCCTGGCCGACGGCATCAAACGGGCAACGGATGTAATGATAGCCGGCAAGGTAGTTGTAGTGCTGGGATACGGAGATGTAGGTAAGGGATGCGCCAAGTCAATGAAATCCTATGGTGCCCGTGTCCTGGTCACTGAGATCGATCCGATTTGCGCCCTTCAGGCTGCTATGGAGGGTTTTGAAGTGACCACTGTAGAAGATGCGCTGGCAGAAGGAAACATCTGGGTGACCACCACCGGGAACAAAGATGTGCTCACCGCCGAACATATGTCGAAGATGAAAGATGAGGCAATCGTTTGCAACATTGGCCATTTTGATAATGAGATCCAGGTTGACCAGCTCAACGAATGGCCTGACATCAAAAAGCTCAATATTAAACCGCAGGTTGATAAATTTATTTACCCCGATGGGAAGTCTATTTACCTGCTAGCGGAAGGACGCCTTGTGAACCTTGGGTGTGCAACAGGCCACCCTTCATTCGTGATGAGCAACTCATTCTCAAATCAAACCCTGGCTCAGCTCGACCTCTGGCAACACGATTATGATGTTGACGTCTACCGTCTTTCCAAGAAACTGGATGAAGAGGTTGCCCGTCTCCATCTTGATCAACTTGGCGTGAAGCTGACCATCCTTTCTCCTGAACAATCTGAATATATAGGAATTCCGGTCCATGGTCCCTACAAGCCTGAGCATTACAGATACTAGGCTGTAGGCTTATAGGCTGTATGCTGTAGGAAGAAGTTGGCAATGGGCAATTGATCACCCCGTCATCTCATACGTCTAACGTCTCACACGTTTCAATTGAAAACGTACAACAAATTCCCGTCATAGTTTGTGTGGTATTGCTTTAACAGATAGGTGGAGGGACCTTCGAATGGCGAGCCGTCGAGAAGTATGTATTTCGAACCGCATACCGGACAAATAGTTGTAACAGACGACTCTTCAACTTCAATTCGTGCATACTCCTCCCAGGGATCCCAGGGACAAGTCCGTTCGTATGCCAGAAACTCCTGCATGGTGAGCCTGTAAAGCAGGATGCCCCGATACCCTCCCGTTACGGTAATCCATCCTCCCGGTGCATTCAGTTCGAGGTATTCAGTTGAATTGGGGTTGATGGTGAAGTTTACATAGACTTCCGGAATTACGGGCTGCGGATTCTCCTTTTTACAAGAATATAAAGACAGGGAAAACAGAAGGATCAACCATGCAAAACGAAGGTTCATCAGTGAAATTTTTTAGGATCAGGCACGTTACTATAACGAATAGGTTTGGGATTAATTGTACATTGGTCCCAGCAAAAATTTTTCTTATGAAACGACTCCTCGTATTTACTCTCCTCTTCCTTGCGCTTCTTATTCCGTTAAGTTTTACATCGTGCTTCCCTGAGTCGGCCGTTCATCAGAAAAAGATTGACCGTGAACGTGAAACAAATGCAAAAAAAGCACGCAAAGCATATGAAACGGACCTGAAGCGCCATCATAAAAGCCAGTCGAAACAGACCCGGTCGATGATGAAGGATTCACGCCGGAAATCCAAAAAAGTTACTCCGGGAAGGAAATAAAAACCCCACCCTCTTTTCGTCCATGAATTGATGGCGTTGGACAGCTATTTTTTCGAGCTGGTATATTTGCACTCCATTATTTGGACTGGGTCTTGATTTCCGTACTGGCATTAAATAATTTTGTATCATAGATTAAAATATTATTATCTTTACCACCTTTTAAAAGCACAGTGTTCTAACATAAAATTATATGGTATGTTAAGAAATTTACTATTAGCTATTGGAATTGTACTGACATCAAGTGTGTTGGTATTCTCACAATCCGGATCCGGTTCTCTTAAGGGGAAAATCATTGACAGGCAGACCAAGGAACCAATTCCTTTTGCCAACATTGTGATTGAAACGGGTGGTGTTCAGGTTGGTGGTACAACATCGGATTTCGATGGGAATTACCAGATAAAGCCGGTACCTGCAGGAAAGGTTGACCTTAAGGCAACCTATGTTGGCTACCGTGATTTTACCATGAAAGGAATCATCATCTTTGTGGACAAAATCACATTTCAGGATGTTGATCTGGAGACATCAACAACCACTCTTTCAGAGGTTGAGGTAGTTGACTACAAAGTGCCTCTGATCTCAAAAGACCAGACGGTTTCGGGTGGTACGGTCACCCAGGAAGAGATTTCAAAAATGGCCAACAAATCGGCCGCATCCGTTGCTACCACCGTGGGTGGCGTTACCACAAACGCCAGTGGCGGTATCTCCTCAATCCGTGGAGCCCGTTCAAACACCGAGGTATATTATATTGACGGGATGCGCGTTGTTGGTAGCGCTTCACTTCCACAAAATGCTATCGAGCAGGTAGAAGTTATACTTGGAGGTACTCCGGCTGCCTATGGTGATGCTGCGGGGGGTATCATCAGCGTAACAACAAGAGGCCCTTCGCGTGACTTTTCTGCAGGGATCGACCTCCAGACTTCCCAGTTTCTGGATCCGTTCGGTTACAACCGTGTAGGACTCAATTTCACCGGGCCGCTCTTCTCCAAAAAAGACACTGTTGCCAAGACAAAAGTTCCTATCATGGGTTACTTCATTGCTGGTGATTTTACTTACCGGAAGGATGGCGCCCCAAGCACAACAGGATTGTATAAAGGCACAGATGATCAGATCAGTTCCCTGATTACCTCCCCTCTTCGACTCAACACCGCTGGAGACGGAGTACTTTTCAATGGGGAATTTCTTACCATGGACGACCTTGAGAAGACAAAATCCACAATGAATACCTCCCGGTATGAAGTGCTGGTGTCCGGCAAGTTAGACTTCCGTCTTTCATCTACAATCAACCTGTCGTTTGGTGGGACATTTCAGATGTATGACAGAAATAACTTCAGCTATGGAGGATCATTACTTAATTATGCAAATAACAGCCACTCCACCGGATATACGTGGCGCGTAAACGGACGGTTTACCCAGCGGTTCCGCAACCAGGAGAAAGAAAACTCTTTTATTGACAATATCTATTATTCTATCGGAGCCGACTATACCCGTACTTATGACAAAACGGAGGATGCCGAGCACAAAGAGGATATCTTCAAGTATGGGTACATCGGTAGATTTGAGACAAATACTATCCGGGCCTATACTCCGCAACTTGAATACGACTCTGTTTCCGGCAAGTATGCTTATCTCCAGAACGGGTTCCGCGACACTATAGTTGTATATACACCTTATGATATCAACCCCGAACTCGCGGCCTGGACATCACAATATTACAATCTCTTTGCTGACGACCCTGACGGACATTACAGGAACACAGACGAGTTGATCTCCGGGAAAGCCCTGATCAACGGGATGGAGCCGGATGCTATTTACAACTTGTGGCAGAATCCGTCAAACAGAACAAACGGATACAATGTCGGGACAAGTTCACAGCTCTCTGTTAATGCCTCCTTTGCAGCCGACTTTGGGAATCATGAAATTCAGCTCGGATTGCAATATCAACAACGGAGTTCATCTGCTTATGGATACAATGCTTCCTCTTTATGGACCCTGATGAATGGGTTGACGAATGCACAGCTTGCCGAATTGGACGTATCAAATCCACAATTGGTATACAGGGACGGCGTCTTCATGGACTCCATCTATTATTACCGGCAGTATGTCTCCCAACTGCAACGTAATTTCGACATAAACCTTCGTCAGAGACTTGGACTTCCGGTTGACGGAGTTGACTTCATCGATATCAACTCGTTTGATTACAATTCAAACTCAATAAATTATTACGATGCTAACCAGCAACTCCATACGATTTCCATTTCTGATCAAATCTTCTCAATCGACATGTTCAGTGCCGACGAGCTTCTTGACAACGGAGATGCTAAAGTAGGGTATCGCGGATATGATTATACAGGCCAGCGACTTACGTCAAAACCTGCTTGGGAAGACTTTTTTACGGAGCAAGATGCAAACGGCAACTATACCCGACCGATTGCAGCTTATGAGCCCATCTACATCGCAGGCTATATTCAGGATAAATTTGCCTTTAAAGACCTGATTTTTAACATCGGTTTACGTGTCGACAGATTTGATGCAAACCAGCCTGTACTGAAAGACCCGTATCTTTTCTATGCTGCAAAAACTGCAGGAGAAGTTGGTGAACTGAATGGACAGAATGTTTTCCACCCTGCTAATATCGGTGGCGACTATGTGGTTTATGTAGACAATATCAACAGCCCTACCGAAATTACCGGTTACCGTTTAGGAAGTGACTGGTACAATGCTGAGGGTACTGTCATCACCGACCCGAAAATTTTGGACCGTGGGAATGGGATCTCCCCTTACCTTGTTGACCCTAGTATCACCTCAATTCAGGCTGATGTCTTCAAGGATTATGAACCACAGACAAACTTTATGCCGCGTATTTCATTCTCTTTCCCAATTTCAGATGATGCTCTTTTCTATGCACACTACGACATATTAACCCAGCGACCTACTGGCGGGAACATTATTGATCCGGTATCATACTACTTCATTCGGACTTCTGCCGGAGGAACACTGAACAATCCAGCTCTTCAACCATCAAAAACCATCGACTATGAGTTGGGATTCCAGCAGAAGATTAACAATGCGTCTTCGTTGAAACTGGCAGTTTTCTATCGCGAAATGCGGGATGAAATTCAACAGTACCGCCTCACAGGCGCTTATCCCAGAACATATTATTCTTACACGAATATCGACTTTGGAACTGTGAAAGGTCTAACTCTTACATACGACCTTCGCCGTACTAACAATGCCCGGGTTCGATTCAACTATACCCTGCAGTTTGCCGACGGCACCGGTTCGGATCCGGATGCAGCAAACGCTATTGTAAGGTCTGAACAGCCGAACCTGAGAACCCTCAACCCTCTGAGTTTTGACCGTCGTCACCAGTTTAACATCAGCATCGACTACCGCTGGGGAGTTGGTAAAGATTACAATGGACCGGTTATCCGGCGCAGTAAGAGCGGTAAAGCTCCCTTGCAGATTCTTTCAAACTTAGGGGCTAACTTCACCATCACCGGTGGATCCGGTACGCCATACACCAAGTCAAGCAAGATTATGCCATACGGCGCTATGGGGCCAATTAAAGGATCTATCAATGGCGCTCGGTTACCCTGGCAATTTGTAATCAACATGCGAGTTGACAAGGATTTCCTCTTCAATATGGGCAAAAAGAATAAAAGTGCCAGCATCAACCTATACCTGGATATTCTCAACCTCCTGAATACACAGAATGTAACCAATGTATATCCGGCCACTGGAAGTGCAACGGATGACGGTTACCTCTCGGCTCCGGAATACCAGAACCAGATTAATCAGCAAGTCAGTTCGCAATCGTATCGCGACCTCTATTCTGTATGGATTGCCAATCCATATAACTTCAGTTCTCCCCGTCAGATCAGGTTAGGTTTAATGTTTAATTTCTAATCAAGGGAGGATCAGTAATATGGGGAACACAAATAGTATCAGTATATTCAAAAATATCAGCACTATGAAACATATACTTCGTTTCTTATTCGTCTCACTCAGTTGCCTTCTTGTGCTTCAGCCTTATGCCTTCTCGAGGGAAAAAGTAAAAAGTGGCACGAAGAGTACCGTTTCGATCAAGGAAACAGCGGCAAGCTGTGAGGCTGGCTCAGCTTATAAGTACCTTGACCTTAATAATGTGAGAGCCATCATCTATTCGTTTGGAAACGGATGGTTCCTGGAGAATGCGGAATATGAGATTCCCAAAGGTTCAAGAAAGATGTCGATGTTTTCATTCTCCCTCTGGATCGGAGGAATCGATATCAACAACAACCTTAAACTGGCAGCATACCGGTACGGTCAGGGGCCCAATACAGCTACTGCTCATACAAAAAACGACTTCTGGCCCGGGCCCCTCACAATTGACGGAACCGCTGCTATCGAATCTGATGTTTGTGCCAAGTACGACGAACTTTATCCGATTACAAGAGCGGAGGTTCAGGAGTTTCTCGCCTGGTGGGATAATCAGGATGCCTATCCCGACTATCAGATCCCTCCATCTATCCTGGAATGGCCTGCTCATGGGGATAGAGCTGCCGGACAGGCCTATTACCTGGCACCCTTTTTCGACCAGGGTGGAGATGGCACTTACGATCCAACGGAAGGAGACTACCCCTATTATGACCTTGCAAATAAACTTTGTCCGAATAATCTTAAACCGGGAGAACGGATTGCAAGAGCTCCCCTGAGAAATGGCGAAGCCGGAGATACCCTCGGTATTCTGGTTGACCAGGTAATCAAAGGAGACCAAACACTTTGGAGTGTATATAACGACAAGGGTAACTACCACTCTGAAACCGAAGGAGAACCTATCGGAATGGAGATCAGGGCACAATATTTCTCATTTGCTACCAACGATGAAATCAACGACATGACCTTTTACAGCTATGAGGTCATCAACCGATCAACCTATACCCTCACCGGAACCTACTTCAGCCAATGGGTGGACCCCGACCTTGGCTATGCCCAGGATGACTACGTTGGGTGTGATGTAAAACGTGGACTTGGATATTGTTACAATGGGAAACCAATCGACGGAACAGGACAGATTGAAGCTTACGGAGCTCACCCCCCTGCCATTGGTGTTGACTTTTTCCAGGGACCCTATATGGATCCGGATTTAAGGGATAATCCAAAATTTACAGGTGATTGCTCGATTCTGACAAGCGAATACCCATTAGACCAGATGGCTATAAATGGTGCTGATGGTGGTTATGGTGATGGGATTATCGATAATGAACGCTATGGTATGCGTCGTTTTGTATACCATAATAATAGTCTCTCAGGAGTTCCATGGTATATGCAGGACCCCGATTACGCTCCCGAATACTACCTCTTCCTCCGTGGTATCTGGAAGGATAATACCACAATGCTCTATGGAGGAAATGCACATGCGAGTGCTGGTGGCGTTGGCCCTGCTTGTACGTTTATGTTTCCCGGAGATTCCGACCCCTGCGACTGGGGAACTGCCGGACAGCCACCCAACGGGCCGAAATACTGGACCGAGGAGACAGCCGGAAACAATCCGAGCGACCGCCGTTTTATGCAATCAGCCGGACCATTTACACTGGGTCCGGGTGCCTGTAACTACATTACAGTTGGTATTCCATGGGCTCGTACGATTTCCGGAACACCTTTTGAAGCAGTTGAGAAATTGCGTGTAGTCGATGACCTTTGCCAGAGTTTGTTTGATAACTGCTTCGCCGTTCTGAATGGTCCGAATGCTCCCGATCTTACGATTCAGGAATTGGATGGGAAGTTGATCATTTACATCACCAACCGCAAAGTGAATGATGCCGGGAATAACTACCAGGAGAGATATGTGGAGTATGATCCAAAAATTCCAAACCCGGATACATTGCCTCACAACCAGCGGAATGACTCACTTTATCGCTTTGAAGGATACCAGATATTTCAGCTTAAAGATGCTACAGTTAGTGCTGCCGACCTTTATGATGCAAGTAAATCACGCCTTGTTTTTCAATGTGATATTAAGAATGGTGTTACGAAACTGGTTAACTGGACATTCGATCAAAACCTGAATGGGAATATCGGCCAGGTAATGGTCGATGGGGCCGATGCAGGGGTTGTTCACTCATTTGAACTTACAGAGGATAAATTTGCTACAAATGATCTTACGCTGATCAACCATAAGCAATACTACTACATGGCTATCGCCTATGGCTATAATGAATATGCACCGTATAATCAGATAGATCCTGTAGGATTGGCAGGGCAGAAAAAACCCTATCTTGCTGGAAGAAGCAACCTGAAAAGTTATACAGCTATTCCACACATTCCACTGGATGACGTGCCTCACTCGATGTATGGAGATGGGCCAACTATCACGCGAATACAGGGCCAGGGTAATGGCGGGAAGATCCTCTTCCTGGATCCTGCCAGTGTACAGGAGATAATGAGTAAACCTCCTGCCAGCGCAACGAATACTTACGGAAGTTCTGATTACCCGATTGCTTATCAGGCACGGTACATGACCGGTTATGGCCCGCTGAACGTTCAGGTTGTTGACCCGCTGAATGTTGTAGCCAGCCAATATATCGTATCATTTGATTCCATGATGCCAGGACCTACTAATCCGACCTTTACCAATCCGAATATTAAGTTTGGTCATTGGAGAATGGTTGACACCAAGACTGGAGCTACCTATTATTCTGATACCACGACCATTTACCCGTATGAGCAACTTTTCCTCGATTTGGGAATTGCTCTTGAAATCGCACAGATCCCCAGCCCGGGAGATACTCTTCCAGGTAGCATTCATACCGACGATAACGGTCTGCTCTTTGCTCCACCAGCCGTTTACGCTGATCCCTCAAAGCATTGGCTGGGTGGTATCCCCGACTGGGATAATCCTCCGGGAATTGATGTGAACTGGATAAGGGCTGGTACGTATAAGGCTGGTGGAAACTCGGCTTTGTACGACTGGGATATGGCAGCAGATGATCCATGGGATCCGGATAAGAACTTCCAGCAAATCCAGGTGATGTCTGCCAATCATCCTTTCGTTGGCGGAATTCAGGGGGGTACCTGGGCACCCTATGCACTCTGTGCTTATACACAACAACTCTCAGTCGGTCCTGCATACAGTTCTAACTCCAAGAAATTTAACAGACTTGAGAACCTGGCAAGTATTGATGTAATAATCACTACCGATAAGAGATTATGGACACGTGCCCCGGTTGTTGAACTTTGTCCGGATTCACTCATCTCTGAAGGGCGTGCTCGCTTGTTCGACCTGAGGAAAGGAAAATCTGTAAACGTTGATGGTGATACAGGGGTAGTGAGTAGCGACCCAATGTACAACTCAAGCTATATTTCGGAATATGGGATGGGCTGGTTCCCGGGCTATGCCTTAAACCTTGAAACGGGTGAACGGTTGAATATCATGTTCGGAGAGAACTCCTGGCTGGTAGCAGACAATGGTCGGGATATGCTTTGGAATCCAACTTCCAGGATGCATGACCAAAGCTTCAACCCTGTATTCGGTGGCCAGCATTATGTCTACATAATGGCTCACAGAGACTTGACTCTGGATACCATTAACCTGAATTTCCCTGCATATGATGCGGGACAAAAACTGTTCAGCGTTCTTAATCTGAAGAAACTTGACAATATCTACAAAACACGGGCTTATGCCTCAGCCATGTGGGTAAATTTGCCTCTTGCTGTTGAAGGTAAAGCATGGCTCAGTAATCCGGTTGGAATTTTCATCAGGGTTGCCAAGCCTTATCAGCGCTACTACTCAGAATCTATTCCTGATAGTTTTGTTGATACCGCTCAAAACAGGGCTTGGCCGGTGTACTACTTCAGTACGGATGCTATTGCAACATCCAAAAACAATACATCCAAGATGGAGAGCGATCTTGATATCATCAATGTTGTCCCAAATCCTTATTACGCATATGATGATTATGAAAGGAACCAGCTGGATAACCGGATCAAGATTGTTAATCTCCCAACAAAGTGCACTGTAACAATTTATGACCTTAGCGGTACGATGATCCGGCAGTTTAACGTTGATAAATCTGGTATCGCATTACCCAGAGCATCAACCGCCGGCCTCAATACCGATGCAAAAACCTCCATTGACTGGGATCTCAAGAATTTTGCAGGGATTCCCATTGCGGGTGGAGTATACCTGATCCATGTGAAAGCCGAAGGGCTTGGTGAACGAACCCTCAAATGGTTCGGAATTCTACGACCTGTTGACTTGAACTCACTGTAATGTAAATGATTATAACATGTTTCAACAACAAAAATACATCACTATGAAGAACATATATAGCATTTTACTGGCTTTTTTCCTGGTTGTGTTAATTGTGTATCCTGTTCACCAGGTTACAGCCGGGAATAAAGACCGTTCAGGCCAGGCAGGAGCTTCTGAGTTGCTCATTAACCCATGGGCGAAGAGTTCAGGCTGGGGTGGTGTAGGAACATCCTGCACCCAAGGACTTGAAGCTCTTTTTACCAATATCGCCGGAACAGCGTTTACAACAGGTACGGAAATTGTTTTCTCATACACCAACTGGTTACAGGGATCCGGAATAAGTATTTACTCATTCGGATTAAGCCAGAAACTGGGTCAAAATAAAGGAGTCCTTACTGCTGCTGTGATGTCGATGAACTTTGGTGAGATTGAAATCACTACAACCAATTCTCCTGAAGGTGGCGTAGGGACCTTTAAACCGGCATATATGAACATAAATATTGGCTATGCAAAGGCTTTCTCAAACAGTATCTATGGAGGTATCAATTTCAAGATTATCTCTGAGTCGATCTCTGACGCAAGTGCACTGGGAATCGCAATTGATGCTGGTGTTCAGTATGTAACCGGTGAACGCGACCAGATCAAATTTGGGGTTGCCCTAAAAAACGTGGGAACTCCGATGAGATTTTCCGGAGATGGACTCTCTTTCCGTGGAATTATACCCGGACATGGCAATGATAATGACCTTTTTACTGTTTCACAACGGTCGGAGAAATTTGAGCTTCCCGCTACGTTAAGAATCGGTGCCTCTTACGACTTCCTGATTGGTGAAATGAACCGAATTACTCTTGCCGGAAATTTCAATTCAAACTCATTTACCAAAGACCAGTTTATTCTCGGTCTTGAGTACGCACTCAAATACTACCTTTCGCTAAGGGCTGCTTATACCTATCAGCAAGGGATGTTTGAGACAAACGTGGCCGACCGTGGAACCGTGTTTACGGGCCTCTCAGCCGGTTTTACTGTTTCAGTTCCATTTAACAAAGAAAAGGATACAGGAATTGGTATCGATTACTCCTACAGGACAACCAACCCGTTTGGAGGCGTTCATAATATAGGAATAACACTTAACTTTTAACACTACTGAAGTTTAGGTTTTTTAACCTAACTTTACATAAAGCAAAAGGACCCTTTCACAAGGGTCTTTTTCCTTATTATCGTAGCAAGATAAAATTGGAGCCATGACGGAAATTAACTATTTTACCCCGGAAGGATTACAAAAACTGAAGGATGAACTCCATCAGATGACAACAGTGGAGCGGCCAGGGATTTCAAGACAGATTGCTGAGGCAAGGGATAAAGGGGACTTGTCGGAGAATGCCGAATACAATGCTGCAAAAGAAGCACAATCGATGCTGGAGCTTAGAATTTCAAAACTTCAGGATACGGTAAGCAGTGCACGGCTGATCGATGAGTCTAAATTGGATAATTCGAAAGTATTGATATTTTCAACTGTCAAATTGAAAAACCTGAAAAACGGAGCGTTAGTTTGTTATACACTGGTACCTGAAAATGAAGCCAACGTAAAAGAGTGTAAGATCTCTGTAAATTCACCGATCGCCAAAGGGATCCTTGGCAAGATAATCGGGGAAAAAGTTGAAATTGCAATACCTGCGGGAACCATCTCTTTTGAGATTCTAGAGATCTCCAGGGAAAACTGTTAATCATGGCAAGCATCTTCTCACGCATTGTATCAGGAGAGATCCCATCCTTTAAGGTGGCTGAAAATGATCGTTTCCTGGCATTTCTGGATATAAACCCAATAGCATATGGGCACACCCTGGTTATCCCTAAAGAGGAGGTAGACTATATTTTCGATATGCCAGACCATCTTCTGGAAGAACTGATCACTTTCTCGAAATCCGTGGCTATTGCCATGGGAAAAGTGATCCCCTGCAAACGGATTGGCGTTGCCGTGATCGGACTTGAGGTCCCTCACACCCACATCCATCTTGTCCCATTGCAGACCATTTACGATATTGATTTCAAGAAACCTAAACTTAGATTTTCTGCTGAAGAGTTCCGCACTATCACGGAGAGGATTTCCAAAGCTTATCAGGATCAAAACTCATAAAGCGGCCCGCACTTTTTGACCTCTTCTCCCTAATCTCTTTGCCGCATCACTCCGTTCCCTGCGTTGAATGTTTCGCTTATTGCTATTCGCTAGTAAGCCCTTACGTTTTTTCCTTCGATGTAATTAATAAAGGATTTATTGACTACTTTATTCCCCCCGGGGGTAGGGTAATTTCCGGTAAAGTACCAGTCACCGATATGGTTCGGACAGGCATCATGGAGGTCTTCAATCGTCTGGTAGATAATTTCAACACGTGCCTGGCAGCTTGGTGGTGTTAATAACTCAGATATCTTTTCAGATATTCTGGCAGCCGAAAATGGCTTGTATATCTCTTTTACGAAGTTAACAATCTTCTCCTTTGGAAGCAGTTCCTGCTCTTTACACAGTTTGTAAACATCATTGATAATGTGTTCCTGATGCGTCTCCTTGAGCAGCGCAATGGTGGCTTTGAATGCAATAAAATCCGTTAGTTTGGCCATGTCGATCCCGTAACAATCGGGGTAACGGATCTGAGGAGCTGAAGAGGCAATGATGATCCTTTTTGGGCCCAAACGGTCAAGTATTCGTAAGATGCTCTGTTTAAGTGTAGTGCCTCTTACAATTGAGTCGTCGAGAACAACCAGGTTGTCGCTCCCTGATTTGATACTTCCATAGGTGATATCGTATACGTGCGCTGCAAGGTCGTCACGCTGACTGTCCTGGGTGATGAAGGTGCGAAGTTTCATGTCCTTAACAGCCACTTTCTCGGCACGCGGTTTTAATTTAAGGATCTCTTCAACCTGTGCTGGAGAATAGCTCTCTTTTATATTCAGTAACCGGTCACGCTTAATTCCATCGCAAAAGAGATCCAATTCCTTTACCAATCCAAAGTAGGCATCGATAGCCGTATTTGGGATATATGTAAAAACCGTGTTTTCAATATCGTAATCAACCGCTTTCAGAATGGCAGGGGTAAGAAATTCTCCAAGTTTCTTTCGCTCCAGGTATATATCCTTGTCGGTACCTCTGGAGAAATAAATCCGTTCAAATGAACAGGCGAACTTAGTGCCGGGAGTTTTGTACTGCGCTTCCTCAAATTTTCCATCACGTTTTATAATCAGGGCATGGCCGGGTTTAAGTTCTTTCACCTGATCACTGCCGACATTGAATGCCGTTTGGATTGCAGGCCGTTCTGACGCTGCAACCACTACTTCGTCATCGGCATAATAGAAGGCCGGCCTGATGCCGTTTGGGTCTCTCATCACGAAGGCATCGCCATGACCAAACATCCCCGTGATCACATACCCTCCGTCCCAATTCTCAGAGGCATTCATGAGAATTTCCCTGACATCAAGATCCCGTGCAATCAGGCTTGAGATCTGGTGTTTCTCTAAGCCCTCCTTTTTAAATTTCTGGTATTTCTTTTCATTTTCTTCATCCAGAAAATGGCCGATTTTCTCCATGATCGTGATCGTATCGGAGGTCTCCACCGGACACTGCCCATAGTCAATCAGCTTTTGGAAAAGTTCATCAACATTGGTAAGGTTGAAATTTCCTGCAAGCACCAGATTTTTGGTCTTCCAGTTATTCTCACGGATAAATGGATGAAGGCTGTCTGATGTGTTCAGGCCGAATGTGCCGTACCTGAGATGCCCCAGCAGGAGTTCCCCGTACATTTCCAGATTGTGTTTCAACCAATCGGGATCATGAAGCCGCTGAGGGTACTTGTCTTCAATTTCCTTCACGGCGTTTCCAATACGGGAGAAAATATCTTTTATAGGAGTTGATGAATTGGACCGGATCCTATTGATATAACGGTGGCCGGGATCAACATCAAACTTGATGGCAGCCACGCCGGCACCATCCTGACCGCGGTTGTGCTGCTTCTGCATCAACAGGTGGAGCTTGTTCAGCCCATAAAACGAAGTGCCGTACCTGGCAAGGAAATATTCAGGCGGTTTACGCAACCTGACCAGTGCAATCCCACATTCGTGATGGATAAAATCACTCATCTTCTTAGGATCAATTGAAGTGCAAAGATATAAAATAATGAGGTAGAAGGTCATGAGGTCATGAAGTCATGAGGTCATGAGGTCATGAAGGATGGAGTGATGAGGCTTGTTGCGAGGAGCGGAGCGACGTGGCAATGATGAGGTGATGCATTGATCACTTGTATCTGCTGAATGCCAACTTCAGACAATGACGTTTTTTGAGTACATTTGTGACTGTATTCTACACTTTCAATTATGCCTGCTACCCTGGATGCAGCGACTTTTCTGGCAACGAATGAATCCGATCCTATTGTGGATGTCAGATCTCCTGCTGAATTCCTCCAGGGTCATATCCCGGGAGCAATCAATATTCCGCTGTTTTCTGATGCAGAGAGGGCAGAGGTTGGCAAACTCTATGTTCAGTCGGGCCGTGATTATGCCATCATCCGGGGGTTGGATATTATCCTGCCTAAAACCAGCAAAGTGCTCGCCACGCTTCGAACCCTTACAAGCGCAAAGAAGTTGCGCATGTATTGCTGGCGCGGAGGGATGCGCAGCATCAACATGGCGTGGATGTTTGAAACAAATGGTTATAGTGTATCCCTACTAACTGGTGGTTACAAGACTTACAGAAAGTATATCCGCACAAGTCTGGATGAAAAAGCAAATGTGGTCGTTTTGGGAGGTTTCACGGGAAGCGGAAAGACGGAGATCCTGAATCGCCTCGTTGAATTCAATGAACAGGTAATTGATCTGGAAAAGCTCGCCTCTCACAAGGGATCTGCTTTCGGCGGGATTGGATTACCCGGACAGCCATCCAATGAGCAATTCGAAAACGACCTCTTTAAAATTTGGATGAACCTTGACAAGTCGCGATTCATCTGGTTGGAAGATGAAAGCAGGATGATCGGGCGGGTAACACTGCCCGACCCTGTAGTCAGAAAGATCCTGGAATCCCCTCTGATCATCCTTGAGGTGCCACAAGAGGTCCGTGTGAAGAGGCTGGTTGGCGAGTATGCCGGTATTGACGACCGGTTGTTGCGTGAAGCAGTGATGAAGATTGAAGCCCGCTTAGGCAAACCGCGGGCCAAAGGCGCTTTAGTTTCCATTCAGGAAAAGAATTATGCAGCTGTTGCCGGTCAGGTACTTGCCTATTACGATGAAACCTATTCGTTTTCAATAAATCGCCGCCAAAATCAGCAGCGGTACAACTACCCTGTCGGGAATTATAATACGGTGGAGATTGCATCAGGATTGTCAGAATTTGCGCACAAACATCTGAAAAATGGATCTTATCTATCTGGATTATAACGCGACCACCCCGCTGGATCCGATGGTTTCCCAGGCATTAAAACCATTCCTCGATGGCTTTTTCGGGAATCCTTCCAGTATGCATGATTTCGGTCGGGATGCCGCATTAGCCGTGATGCAAGCCAGGAAAATGGTAGCTTCCATGTTGAATTGTTATCCCGATGAGATTGTATTCACCGGAGGAGGGACCGAATCAAACAACTATGCCATCAAAGGAGCAGCCCATGCCGGAATGAACCGGGGAAAGCATATCATCACTTCGTCGGTTGAGCATCCTGCTGTGTCTGAGGTGTGCGATTTCCTTGCTGCACAAGGTTTCGAAATTACCAGGGTAGGTGTCAATGCATTCGGGATTGTTGACGTGGAGGAGATCCGAAAAGCTATCCGGCCCACTACAATCCTGATCTCCGTGATGCATGCAAATAACGAGACAGGTTCCATCCAGCCAATCGCCGAAATTTCCCGGATAGCTCGTGAAACAGGCGTGCTTTTTCATACGGATGCGGCACAGAGTGTGGGAAAGATTCCTGTCGATGTGACGGAGATGGGGATTGACCTTCTCTCCGTTGCGGGACATAAATTGTACGCACCGAAAGGGGTTGGCGCGCTATACATACGGCGCGGCGTGAGACTCACGAAATTTTTGCATGGTGCCGACCATGAGTCCAACCGCCGCGCCGGTACCGAGAATGTTATTGGTATTGCGGGCTTGGGAAAAGCAGCTGAGATAGTCTACAGTCGACCGCTGGCAGTTGGCAGTCGGCAGTCGGCAGAGGCCCAGAGCACAAAGACACCATTCCACCACCTTCAATTCCTTCGCGACCTCCTGCACTACGGGATCAGAAACGAGATTCCAGAGGTCAGGTTAAACGGTCATCCCGAAAATCGTTTACCCAACACGTTGAGCCTGGGTTTCCCGGGAGTGGAAGCAAACACCTTGTTGCCGGCAATGAAAGGGATCGCTGCCTCTGCCGGGGCTGCCTGCCATGCGGGAGAAGAGGGTGTGTCGGGTGTCCTGACAGCCATGCATGTTCCAGCCGAGTATGCGATGGGGACTATCCGGTTCTCCGTTGGCAGGATGACTACGGAAGAGGAGATCAGGGAGGCAGTGCCGATCATTGTAAAGGCGTATAGGGATCTTATACCCTCAATCCCCAGTTTACCCCTAAATCCCCTAAAGGGGACTTACTCTGCTGCGCAGTCATATCCTCCGGAAGGGAGGAACAAGTCCCCTTTAGGGGATTTAGGGGTAACCGGGATTTCTGGGGTAAAGCTAACGGAGTTCACCCGCGCCCTTGGCTGCGCCTGCAAGATCAGGCCCCAGTTGCTGGAGGAGGTACTCAGAAACCTCCCTGCGGTGACGGATCCAAAGGTTCTTGTTGGTCCCGAAACTTCAGACGACGCAGCCGTATATCAGATGAATGAAACCCAGGCCCTGGTTCAGACAGTCGATGTCATTCCGCCGGTCGTAGATGATCCTTATACATATGGGATGATCGCTGCAGCCAATTCCATCAGTGATATCTATGCAATGGGAGGGAAGCCTCTTTATGCACTTAATATTGTTGGCTTCCCTGATACCAGACTGCCGTTAAGCGTATTGCATGAGATCCTGAAAGGAGCCTCAGACAAAGCCTCGGAAGCTGGAATCCAGGTCCTTGGCGGGCACAGCGTTGAATTGACAGAGCCGTTGTTTGGCATGTCGGTTACAGGTGTCGTTGAACCCGGTAAGATAATCAGGAACCGGGGTGTGAAGATTGGAGACGCGCTGGTGTTAACGAAGCCATTGGGCACAGGGATCCTCACTACAGCAATGAAACGCGGATTGCTGGATTGGGATACAGCCAGAAAACTGATGGATTGTATGTCGGATTTGAACAGGAAAGCAGCAGAAACAATGATACACTTTTCGGTACATGCCTGTACCGACGTAACCGGATTCGGCCTTTTGGGACATTTACGCGAAATGGTGACCGGAGAAACTGTCAGCATCAATCTCATCCTGTCTGCCATTCCCCTGCTGGAAGGGGTGGAGGAGATGGCAGGTCAGGGGGTAATCCCGGGCGGAACAAAGAACAACCTGCAGCACGTGGAACCAGACATCGTTTGGGGTGCGCGGATCTCGGATTTGGAGAAGATGATCCTGTGTGATGCCCAAACGTCAGGAGGGTTGCTGATTGCTGTCCCGGCAACAGAGGCGGGATCCCTGGTTGCCGCCCTTAAAGAATCGGGGGTGGAACATGCCAGCCTTATAGCGAATGTCATCCCCGGTATGGGAAAAATAATTATCGAAAAATAGAGATTGTGACAGGTAAACAGCGGATGCGTTACATGACTTTCTCCATGCTCTACTTTGCACAGGGATCCATACTTGGCTATTTTACAGCACTCAATGCCATTTATCTCCGCTCGTTTGGGATCTCCATGAGCCAGATCGGCATCTTTTCCGCTGTTGCCCTGATGCCCTTGATCCTGAAAATTTTCCTGGGTATGCTGAGCGACCGCGTAAACCTTTTCGGCATGGGTTACCGCAAACCCTATATCATCATCGGACTGCTGATTCAGGCAGGTGGACAACTGGTATTCATGCTGATCAATCCTTCGGAATCATTTGTCCTGCTTACAATGGTTGCTTTTCTATCCCTTACCGGGATGGCTATGTACGATACCTGCACCGACGGGTTTGCCCTGGATACAACCCCCATGGAGGATGAGGGGACGGTACAGGGCATCATGGTGGCCGGGCGGGCGCTCGGCATCGTGCTGATCTCGGCAACAGTTGGCGTACTTTCGCAGCTCGCAAACTGGGATGCAGTATTCATTTCGCTTGCGGTGATGACACTTATTCCGATTCCCATGGTGCTGATCCTGAAGGAGCCCGCACGCCCGCCCGGCCGAACTTTTGAATGGAGCGCATTCCGGGCATTTGGAAAGAGACAGATCGTGGCCCTGGGACTGTTGGGGATTCTTGGATTTATCGTTGCCAGTGGCGCAAACCTGCTTATCAATCCCTTTCTGCAGGAGACTTTTGGCATCTCCTATATGATGGCTGGCTTTTACGCGGCAGTTTGGGGGCTTGGAGTGATTGCAGGTGGCGTGACCGGAGGGAAACTCACCGACAGGATTGGTCATCCCCGCTCCCTGAGATGGGCAATCTACGCCTCACTCGTCACGGTTTTTCTGATTGCCCTGATCACCAACCCACTTCTGGCATGGCCACTGATATTCCTGTTCGGACTCTCTTACGGCTATTTCGAAACGGTCTATTTCGCTACCTCCATGGGAAAGACCGACATGCGAATTGCCGCTTCCATGTTTGCCATCCTTATGTCCGTCGCCAATATCGGGTCAGGAATCGGTCTGGCCGGAGTAGGGTTCCTGAGCGATGTGATTGGGTATCAGTGGACCTTTATACTTTTTGCATCCCTTAATCTGCTTGCATTACCCTTGCTGCCATTGATTTTTGGGAAAAGATCATCAGCCCAGAACTTCCCTTAACAGGTGAAAAACCAAACTCCCACGTGATTGAGCAACATTGGGAGGGTTTTACAGCAGGACTTTCATTGAAGAGGATGAATCACCTGCCCTGAGTGTTATCACATAGATTCCCCGTGCATGACCTCCAAGGATCGTTTTGAGTGATTTCGTGACGACAGATGTATGATATTTATCCTCATGAATCTTTCTGCCTGCGATATCATGGATGACGAGTGTCATGGGATTTTGGCCACGAAATTCAATGATATCACCCATATTGTTGATCGCAGGAGCTCCTTTGACCTCTTCGATACCTGTAGGAGTTGGAGATACATAAGTGATTGAGTTGCCGTTGAAATTCGGGACTGCCAGGAGATTCTTGGCCACATTTAATCCTAATCCAGCCGGACCTGCATGGCCCGACGATATTACAACAGGACTATTTATATATGGATAGCCCCATTTCAGAACCCTGCCTCCTCCCAGCCACGATGTGATGTAAATATTTCCAAGACTATCTATTACAATACCGTCGTATTGTCCGGATGTTGTAGGGATAAAATCGGAAACCGTATAAGAGGGGAGATCCACACTGACAATTGGCGATCCTGTTTGCCAGCAAACGACAAGGAGCCGTGGCCCTGATGGATCAAAAGCAAGGTCCTGAGGTTTTGTTGGCAAACCCTGACTCACCACAATCGTATCGGCCAATGTATTGAGATCTACTTTATGAATTTTCCCAGCATTCTCAGCAATGTACAGGTTTCCCAACTGGTCATCAATCATTCCATCCAGCCAGGTAGTAACAGAAAGACTTATTGTTCCGATATACGAATATGAATTCAACCCGTACATCCTGATTGTTGCACCACAGGTAATATAGATAATAGTGTCGACAACATGGATCCCAAGGCATCCGGAAACACCAGTTATGATTGTTTCCTGGTCCCCGTTCTGATCAATGGCAATGATCCTGCCATTCCCGTAGTTAGTTACCAGGTAGCGTTGGTTAATTGGATCAAAAACCACATGTTCGGGGTTGCTGAGAAGATTTTGAGCATCAGCGATTGGTGGCGATAGAAGGAGCCCAAGCAGAGTGAGGAGGAAGATACGGGTCATGATTACAGGATTTATCGGGTTTCAATCCAATAAAGGTGAACCGAAATTGAAGAATAAGAAAATAGAATCGACCAAGTGTGAATATGTGTAGACGAACCTCGATCAGCTTATAAAGAGGCTTCTGGAAGAAAAGTCTGGATCAGATGTGAGGTTAACCCCCAGCTTCCTGAGGCCTGCTTCATCACCGGGTGTTGGGATATGTGTAAGGTGTACTTCGCTGTCGCGGAGCTCTTTCAGGCACTCCACAGCCATCTGGGCCACCGGATTGGATATGGCACTGATGCTCAGGGCTATCAGGGTCTCTTCCACATCCAGACTAATAACCCGGCCAAGAAGGACTTCTTTTTTCAAAAACGTAATTGAGTTGATGACATTTTCGGGGATCAAGTAAATATTGTCAGGCAACCCGGTGAGGTGTTTGGCGGCATTCAGGATCAGGCTTGACCCGGCATGCATCATCGGAGAATTTTTTCCTGTGATAATGGTTCCGTCTTTTAGTTGGAGTGCAGCACCACAATAGATTCCCTCATTTCCTTTTCCTTTATTTTCAGCTTCCTCAGCCGCTTTTCGTGCTGGAATAACTACAGCCCTGTCCTCGGGTTTCCCATTCACTTTCTCCATAATCAATTCGGCCCGTTCCAGAATCTCTTTATCAACAAAGCCCATTGCGTACTCAACTGCACAACGGAAATAACGACGGATGATCTCCTGGTGTGAAGCCTCCTGTACAACTGAATCATCCGTGATGCCAAACCCTACACGGTTCACCCCCATATCGGTAGGTGATTTGTAAAAGGACTCCTCTCCAGTGATCTTTTCTATGATCTTCCGGAGCAATGGAAATGCTTCAATATCCCTGTTGTAATTAACCGTGGTTTCGCCATAAGCTTCCAAGTGGTGTGAGTCGATGAGATTGACGTCTTTCAGGTCTACAGTAGCGGCTTCATAGGCGATATTTACCTTTTTACTGAGCGGCAGGTTCCAGATAGGAAAGGTCTCAAATTTGGCATAACCGACTTTAAATCCCTTTCGGTACTCATGGTAGAGTTGTCCCAGGCAGGTGCCAAGTTTTCCACTACCAGGGCCTGGACCGGTAACGATAACGATTGGTTTATTGGTTGGAATGTATTCGTTTGATCCATAACCTTCATCGCTGACAATCAGGTCCACATCGGTGGGATATCCTTTGGTATACTGGTGTGTATAGACTTTTACGCCCCTCCGTTCCAGCTTGTTCTTGAATGCTCTGGCTGATGGCTGGCCGGAACAGCGTGTGATGACCACCGCGTTGACATCGATCCCCCACTCCTTGAAGTCATCAATGGTCTTTAATGAATCGGCATCATAAGTTATTCCAAAATCGGCCCGCATCTTTTTACGTTCGATATCACCGGCATAGATACAGAGGATCACATTGATCTTATCCTTAAGCCGTTGCAGAAGACGCATTTTGACGTTGGGGTCAAACCCGGGCAATACCCTGGAGGCATGGTAGTCATATAGAAGTTTCCCCCCAAATTCAAGGTACAGTTTACCCTGAAACCTCTCAACCCTCTTCAGGATCTCTGCCGATTGCTCTTCCAGGTATTTCTCATTGTCAAAACCGATTTTTTCTGCCATGATTGTTGGATAGGAGCCCCAAAAATAGACTATTTTTTAATCCTTATCCAGCCAATGCACCAGGTTCAGGGTAAACTGTGCATTCTGGGGAGCAACTTCTGAATTGAACCCGGCTTTGATCGTACCGTTTGCGATTTGGGCGGTGAACATCGCGGCTTCACCAAATACAGCAATCTTCCCTGTTCCATAGCTTAAAATGGCACCCTGGAAATACCCGGCCAGATCTTGTCTTGGTGTATCCCCGGAGAACTGCCAGGCGGTATCAGGCTGTAAAGAGTAATTTCCTTCGATAAAACAGAGGATCGGAATGGAATTTACCGGTCCTTTAAATGCTGATCCTGTAAATGTTGCTACAGAGTCAATCCTTTCGTATTCAGATGATCCGGTAATGACGGGTGATTCCGGCAACGTGTTGTCTGATCTCTTAAACAGAGAGGGTGGCCAAGAACGCATTCTTGTGAATGCAAACCCGTTTAAAAAATCAAAGCCGAATGCTTTACCAAGATCATATGCAGCTCCTGCAAAGGGCATATGATCGGCAATTAGAAGCAATCTTCCTCCCAGAAATACCCATCGTTTTATATACTCAATCTCTTCAGGTGTAAATGCCGATGGATTTGGCAGAACCCACTCCCCCTCATTTGATGGATGGAGAGCATTTGCAATCACCAGGATCCTGCACTCTTTCAAGTCGTCAACGTGTGTTATTGGGGCAGTAAGGCTCCTTACAATGAATCCATCCTGTTCCAGCAACCTTGCAAAAGGAAGAAATCCACCGTTCATCGTATGAAAATTAAAATGGGCTTCATCAATGAGAACGACGGGCCCATTGCCACTTGAGTATGCTGGTTTTTCAATGGGAAAAAGAAAAGAGGTGTCTGGTACTTGCTGGGCATTGCTTATGCCAATCTGGAAACAGGTGGAAATCATTCCTAAAAAGAGCACACTTATTTTCACTAAACAGCTGGATTTATGGAAAAGACAATTGGCTTTCATTTTATTTGGCAATAATTCGTTGAAAGTGCGTTGGATTTTATGGTGTTTCTTTCATAAAGTCTCCATCCACAATCAGTAATTTCACTCCATTCTCAGTTGAAGATCTATGGGAACTGGCATCATCCGAAACGATGTAGGTCATGCCCTCCTTCAAATTGGTTGTTGAACCATCTCCCATTTCACTGATGAATTCTCCTTCCAGGCAATGCACGATATGGCCTTTGCTGCACCAGTGATCTGCGATGTATCCCTTCGAATATTCCACCATTCGGATCCGCAGTCCGGGTAACTGTATCGTTTGCCACCATGCGGTTCCCGATTCTCCAGCATGTTCGGTCCTGGGAACCTGATCCCAGTTGATGACCCGGAAATCGATTAAGTTTTTCATTTGATAATAATTTTGTTTTTGAACCGCTCAACAATCACTAGTTTCCTCTGGTATTGAATACGATCGCTGCAATCACTCCTGGGATCCAGCCGCACAGGGTGAGCAGAAAGACCAGCAGGATAGCTCCGCAACCACGATCAATGACTGCAAAGGGAGGAAAGATGATACAAAGAATTGCTCGCAGGAGGCTCATTATTCCTTGTTATTTATTCGTTTGTCCGGCCCCAAGCAGAATCCTTAGGTAGATCGAAAATGAGGGCTTCCATTGCGGATACCCTTCGAGGTTGGTAGGATAATATTGGAACGAGAAGCCGGGCTCAATCCCAAAGAGATCATTAAGTGGAATTCCTGCACCTCCGCCTAAAAAGGCCCCGAATCCGAATGCGTTTTGGTGGATGTTGTATGATTGGACATTACCACCCGGGATGTAATACTGCCCACCATAGATATCGATCAGGTTGTATTCTCTTCCCTCCACCACAAAAAAAGATTGGATCACCTGGGTGTAGCTCATCATACCCCCACCCTGAAGGAAAAAATATATTTTTGATCTTAAGGGAAAGGATCGTTGGTATCCCAGGTTGATAAGGACGCGAGCCTCTTTCCCTTGGATGGGTGCTGTATAGAAATCATCAAAAGTAGGGTAACTCGGCGGATCAACAACGAAAGTTAGTGCATCGGTAGCTTTGAGTTGGGTGTAGTTCGCTTCCAGGAAAATCCCATTCTTTCGGTTAAAGTTAAACCTAACGAACAATCCACCGGTGAATGCAACCGAGTAGTGCATATTCAACGGGTAACTATCCACCCAAACCGTATCTGAAGAGTTCAGAGAATTTTTTATCTCCTGGTACCAGTATTTGTTTGATAACACATAATTCACGTTGTTCACGTTGCCGGGGGTATTCGCGTCGCCAGGAAATCCATTGTAATAATTTGCTGAATATTTATCCGGGAAATAGGCGCCTAAATTGATCCCGAAATCCCATCTGTGAATAGAATCTACTACCTCTTCAAACTCGGCCCACGGATCGTACTCCGCCCTACGTTCTTTATCCCGCCTGCTCTCAGATGCAATCTTCTCCTGCCCCACCACCGGAATCGCTTGCAAGAGAAATAACATCAGCCCAACGGATGAAATCAATACCCTCATACTAAATAATTTTACGCTATTCGCTATTCGCTTCTCGCTACTAATATCTCACAACCTACGTCCTACGTCCTACGTCCCACGTTTTACGTCTCACCTCCCTTCAATCCTCCCCACCGGATAAACCATCCGTTTTGTATCACGATACGGAGTGCGTTCCAAAAACCAGTTCAATACCTGCCACTGGTTTTTGATGAAGTTGCTGTCGGCTGCCTTGGCCTCTTCAAACGCTGCGCGTAATTCCGGATCCTCTTCCAGCATCTGTTTTGCCATAGGTTCCATTACATAAAACTCGAAATACTCCTTTTGCTCGAAGATGGGATTGAAAAAGCCCCAGGAAAGCAGTGAGCCGTCCCCTTTGGGTTCAAGCAACTGTGCAATCACTCTGGCTGTGGGCTGGGATGTCTCCGCAATCATCGAACCTGCCGGAAAAACCTTCTCTTCGCTGAAGCTGTTAAACTCAATATGAGATAGAGGCAACCTGCCCTCATAGGGATTGGATCTCCATTTGGGAGCATTGAATTTGTAAGAGGTAACAAGGATCGTTGTATCATGAACAACTTCTTTCATGCTGATGCCGTGCAGGCGCAGGATTGAAATGACATCCTGCCACTCCACCGGAACCACGTATGCTTCCGGGAGCATAATGGTTTCCGAAGGAACACATGTTGAAAAAAGAGGGACAGTGAACGTTTCAGGTATAGAGGAGTACTTGAACCAGAGCCCGCCGGTTAGTTCACTGCGGATGGTATCATACATAACCCCTCTGAAGCCGACCATGATGCTGTCGGCATCAGAAAGTCTGAACTGCAGAGGAAATGGTTGAGCCCTGAACGCCGGAGTCTGCACCAGGGCATCTGCCTGCTGATTCAGTTTCTTAATCTCTGGGAACTGGCGGTTAAGGATTTCAAGTGTTGTGACCAGGCACTGATAGGAGGCTTCCACGCGCTGTTTGTAAGGTTTCAGCATATGGGTTTCAACGAGAAGTCCGGGCCGGTTCCTCAACGCCACATAGCCCTGCGACAGCATCGGTGGTGCGACATCCCGCTCGAGTCCGCTCTTGGGATCGTGCCAGCGCCGGAACTGTACATACGGGAAGACCGGGTAGCCGGCTGTTTCCATGCCGGATGTCCATTCGGGAAGAAAAAGCCCGTCGCACCAACTGGTCAACCCTTTGTCCATCTGTCCGAGGGTTTCCATCATGTAGGTCAGTACATATTGGTAGTCTGCTCCGTCTGTAGTGTGGATGTCGATAAAAAAATCGGGATTCCATTGATTGTACATCTTCAGCCATGCTCTCATCTCCGGGGCATCAGCTTTGAGGAAGTCGCGGTTGAGGTTGAGGTTGGTTGCGGTGACCCGCCACCCCATCTCTTCAGGGCCGTTCTGGTTGATCCTGTTGTAGGGGCCAAACCGTTCATGCCCATCCACATTGAAGATCGGGATGAACAGGATTGAAACATGATCAATAAGTCCCGCAAACCGCGATCCATAATCTTCGATATCATTTTCTGAGCCCTGCGCCCTGCGCCCTGCGCCCTGCGCCCTGTGCCCTGCGCCCTTTGTCACCAGGTCCCTGATCAGCATGAGTCCGGCATCTTTGCCTTCCGACTCGCCCGGGTGGATGCAGGCCTGGACGAGAAGAAGAATCCGCCCGGCCGAACGGATTGTCGTTGGGTCGGTCAGGCCATCTTTATCCACAATCAGCAGAGGAAGGTCCCTCCCCTGGGGACTGATGCCAAAACTCGTGTAGCTGACCAGTGGAGAGGAATCGGCCAACCGGTGGCAGAATTCGATGGTTTCCTGGTACCGGGGAGTTCGCTTCCCTTCCGAACGTTCAAAGAAGGTCAGCAATTCCGTTTGAGAAAACAGCGGGAAACTATAAAATGCAAGAAAAAACAGAAACAGAACTCGGTTCATATCTCATCGGATTCGTTGCCCAAACATACAGAAAAATTTCCGGCCATTTTTTATATGTAAAATTTTGGTATCTTTCGTTCCTGCCGGGGCATCTGGAAGCCAGGCTTAAATCTGATCGATCAGTTTGTCTTTTCATGGGAGAAAACTTTTTTTACCGGATTATATTTCATTTGAAAAAGCTCCTGGGGTTTTCCGTCCGGAAAGCCTATCTGATACCGCTGATCGAACATCTTGAGCGGCAGAAGGATCAGGGTGAAGCAATGCCTTTTAAAATCTTCCGCATCAAAAATAAAGGGTTTGTTGTAAAAGTAGGTGGTTTGTTTGCTTACGGTTCGTTCGACCATATGCCCTGGCAATATCATCACCCGGATGCCTGGAGAGTGATCTTCCCGTACCTCACAGACCGGGTCTTTTACTGCAAAATACACATGCTGGATAAAGATCCTTTGTGTATCATCGTGAATGGCAATATTCCACAGTTCAGGAAAGCGGAACTGAAACAAAACGACCTTTACATCGGAATCATTTTATATAAAGTCAGTTACGGACTTTTCATTGATATCGGATTTCTGCCGGAAGAAGTCTCTGGCTGTTTTTGGTGGGAAGTACCTATCTTTGCAAATAAAATACGGTTATGCGAATATTTCTGCTGGCAATCATCCTGTTCCCCCTAGCCCTTTTTTCCCAATTCCAGAATGTGATGGTGGGGAACCAGTTTTTCCCTGAAGAGCCATCCATCATGATCAATCCTTCCAATCCCGATCAGCTTGTTGCAGCGGCGAATACGGCAACCTATTATTATTCCGACAATGGTGGATTTACATGGACCCAGGGCGTGCTGTCTTCCACCTACGGAGTGTGGGGAGACCCATGCATCATTGTGGATACGAACGGTGATTTCTATTTCCTCCACCTTTCGAACCCTCTCAGCGGAAACTGGATCGACCGGATCGTGTGCCAGAAGAGCACCGATGGGGGAGTAACCTGGAATGACGGAAGTTATATGGGACTGGATGGAACCAAGGTACAGGATAAGGAGTGGGCGATTGTGGATCCTTCCAACAACAACATTTATGTGACGTGGACGCAGTTTGATGATTACGGAAGCACCAATCCGCTGGATAGCTCGATCATCCGATTCTCCCGTTCTATGGACGGTGGAGAGAGCTGGAGCGATGCCGTCAGGATCAACAAAGTGGCCGGTGACTGCCTTGATGAAGACAATACCGTTGAAGGGGCTGTTCCGGCTCTCGGACCAAACGGGGAGATCTACGTTTCCTGGGCGGGACCGCTCGGACTGGTTTTTACGAAGTCGACCGATCAGGGTGTCACCTGGCCCGAAGAGAATGTTTTCGTGACAGATTTCCCCGGTGGGTGGGATTATAGCGTCCCGGGCATCTACCGCGCTAACGGCTTCCCCGTCACCGACTGCGACCTGAGCGGAGGCCCCTTTCATGGAAGGATTTACATCAACTGGTCGGATCAACGAAACGGTCCTGACGATACCGATATTTGGATGATCTATTCTGATGATGAAGGATTAACCTGGAGTGATGTGATCAGGGTGAATGATGATCCTGCCGGAAAGCAGCAATTCTTCACCTGGATGGATATCGACCAAACCACCGGATATCTCTATATTGTCTTTTACGACCGGCGGAATTACGATACCAACCTTACGGATGTGTACCTTGCCGTATCCAAAGATGGTGGGGCAACGTTTGAGAATATAAAGATCAGTGAATCTCCGTTCAATCCAATCTCATCAGTATTCTTTGGAGATTACACCAACATCTCGGCCCACAACGGGATCATTCGTCCCATTTGGACAAGGCTTGAGGGTGGTAATCTAAGTATTTGGACTGCCCTGATCGATTCACTTAACGTAGGAATTTTCCCGGGGCGCCAATTGCCGGCTTTACTCACATTGGATCAAAATTATCCGAACCCTGTTCATGAGTCCACCTATATTCCTTATAAAATTCATGAACCTACTACGGTAACCCTGAATATCTATGATATTTTTGGGAAGAAAGTTGCTGCAATTGTGGAGGATAAGTTTCACGCTCCTGGAAAATATATAGAGGAATTTGACGCCTCCTCCTGCAATCTATCCCGGGGATTTTACTTTATCTCACTCACCACCCGAGAACAGTCTCTGAAACGG
>Ga0351968_1009_pt1 | contig 43703 bp, 41 predicted proteins | sample BONcelHFGM3001D5_FD_206755 | JGI IMG/M metagenome (GOLD analysis project Ga0351968, IMG submission 206755) | Enriched cells from coal bed in the Powder River Basin, Montana, United States - BONCAT cells FGM rep1 HSBNCT.FGM.300.1.D5 ...
AAGGTCAAGTTGTACGTTTGTTTCGGCCGGATTTGGAAATAGAATAATCCTGTTAGGGGCTGTTATTGAAGGGGCAAGATTCACCAGTTTATCGATGGCAAAATCTTTCAGAAACAGTGTCCAATGCGGATAGGAAGACGAACCAATGCGATTGGTTCTTACAACCTCACCCCGGATCCATCCATAAATGGTGTCTGTTGTTTGCTTGAGTTGGAATCCGACGTACCTGTCTCCCCGATTGTCGCATAGGGATACCCTGGGATTATTATTAGGTCCTATTCCCCCAATCCAAAAATCTGACCAGATATAACAGGTATCCTGAAGAAAGGAATCGGCTGGTCCGATTGGCGTTCCCGCCGGCAAGGCGCTCGCTGCTGTGACAACAACAAACGTTGTGTCATAGGGTGAAACTGGTGAGATGAACAGGGTGGTGTCAGGTTCTCCGGTGATTGTAATATATGGAGAAAGAGGGAATATCCTGCAATCGGAGCCCCATCCGCCCATGCCTCCTCCGCTGACTGCCTGGAAAAGAAGATCATCTGTACCGTCAAGATTGACATCCAGGTAGCTCTCTACGGTGTATCCCCAGGAACCCAAACCTAGCTCCCCGTAAACAGAATCATTAGGAACAATGTCAACATAAGTTCCCGATGGCGGAACCACCCCGGCTTGTATCCCCTGTCCGGAACAATAACATGAAATGAACAGGAGCGATAAACAAAGGAAATGAGAACAAATCCGTTTCATGGACTGAAATTTGAGACCTTAAATATAGACAAATAGTGTGAATCTCTATATTACCTAGAACAAACTTACAAACAGCGCCACATTGAGAGCTGTTACGATGACCCCCAGCGCATAGAGAGTGATCTTTGAACTCAGTGAATTCTTGTATTTACCCATCACTTTTTCGGAAGACGTCAGGTAAACCTGGAAAAAGATCGTGAAGGGGAGCTGAATGCTCAGCATCATTTGTGAGATGATCAACCCCTGAAACGGATTGGTGATCAGGAAAATGATGGCGAGGGCGATGACCAGTGATAGCGCTACTCCCAGGCGGGAGTGGTTGTCCTTGATGTCGTATGGTTCCTTGTACATGCCGGCGAAAATGCTCCCTGCGGCCATGCCGGATGTGATGGTGGAGGCCACTCCGGCAAACAGAAGGGCAACGGCAAATACGATGGCCGAGTGGTTGCCCAGCAGGGGAGCCAGCAGCTGTTGTGCCTGCTCAAGCTCTGACACGGCTGTTTTGGTCTTGAAAAAGATGGCGGCCGCAAGCAGGATCATCGCACTGTTGATAGCCCAGCCGATCACCATGGAGAAAAGGGTGTCGAGGAATTCGTACCGCAGCTGTTTCTTGATGACCTTCTCGTCTTTCAGGTTCCATTGCCGGCTTTGAATGATCTCGGAGTGCAGGAATAGGTTGTGCGGCATCACCACGGCACCCAGCACACTCATGATGATAATCATCGATCCTTTGGGAAACGAGGGCGTGACCCAGCCGGTAATGGCGCTGTTCCAGTCGATGTTCACCAGGGAGAGCTCATAGACGAAGGAGAGTCCGATCACCGACACAAAGGCGATGATCCACTTTTCAATCACCCGGTAGGAGTTGGAGTAGAGCATGATCCCCGAAAAGATGGCGACCAGCACGGCGCCTGCCCTGACGGGGATGCCGAAGAGCATGTGGAGCGCTATGGCACCACCCAGGATCTCTGCCAGCGAGGTGGAGATGGAGGCCAGCATGGCGGAGGAGAGAAGGATCTTTGATGCGTAGGGTTTCAGATGGATTGAAGCGGCCTCTGAGAGACACAGGCCGGTGGCAATTCCCAGGTGGGCCACGTTGTGCTGCAAGAGGATCAGCATGATGGTGGAGAGGGTTACCATCCAGAGCAGCGCATAACCGAATTCGGCCCCAGCAGCCAGGTTCGAGGCCCAGTTCCCCGGATCGATAAACCCAACTGTAACCAGCAACCCCGGACCGATGAACTTGAAAATATCCAGTCCGCCGAAGATTGGCTTGTAGTTTTTACGGTCAATATTTTTGAAAACCTTGAACAGGGAAATGAGAATTAAGAATTAAGAATTAAGAATTAAGAATTAAGAATTTCTTTTACTTTCATAACTTTCACAATATCAACACCTTTTAATCTTTCAACCTTTCAACCTCCAAACCTATTGACCCCATGACCCCATGACCTCATCCCCTCATCACCCCATCACCCCATCACCCCATGACCTCATGACCCCATGACCCCATGACCTCATGACCCCATGACCTCATGACCCCATCACCCCATCACCTCAAAGCCTATACAGCAGCCGAATCTCCTCCGCCCACAAGCTCTCATCCGGCGTCTCCAGGATCAGTGGCATGTTGTCGAACCGCGGGTCGTGCATGATGCGTTTGAAAACCAGCAGGCCAAGGGTTCCCTTCCCGATGCTCTCGTGACGGTCGACCCGGCTTCCGAGGGGTTTCTTGGCGTCATTGAGGTGCATCCCGCGAAGGTAACTGAAACCGACCACCTCCTCAAAATGGCGGAACGTTTCGTCAAATCCCTGGTCGGTGCTCAGATCATACCCTGCCGCAAAGGAGTGACAGGTGTCGATGCAGACCCCAACACGGGATTTGTCCTCCACCTGGTCGATCATGAAGGCAAGCTGCTCGAACTCAAATCCCAGGTTACTTCCTTGTCCGGCCGTGTTCTCAATGACCGCGGTTACCCCTTTTGTTTTATCCAGGACTCGGTTAATCGACTCGGCGATCAGCTTCATGCAGGCCTCATCGGAGATCTGCTTCAACGTGCTTCCCGGGTGGAAATTGAGCAGCTTCAATCCCAGCTGCTCTGCGCGTTGCATCTCATCCAGGAAGGCTTTTCTCGATTTGGCAAGCATCTCTGGTTCCGGATTTCCCAGGTTGATCAGGTAGCTGTCGTGGGGCAGGATGTAGTCGGGGGAGAAGCCAAATTTTTCGCAATTGGCTTTGAAGGCACTGATGCTTGCAGACGTAAGCGGCGCCGCAACCCATTGCCGCTGGTTTTTGGTAAAGAGGGCGAAGGCTTTCGCTCCGATATCGTGGGCGTTGATGGGGGCGTTCTCCACACCTCCCGAGGCGCTGACATGGGCTCCGATGTATTTCATGATTCAGGGATTTCTATGCAATTATAGTAAAATATCGTGAATATCGTGAATAGCGTGAGTAGCGTGAGTAACGTGAATAGCGTGAGTAGCGTGAATAGCGTGAATAGCGTGAGTAGCGTGAATAGCGTGAGTAGCGTGAGTAGCGTGAATAGCGTGAATAACGTGAATAATGTGAATAGCGGATGACAGATGCTGGATATTTCTGTGACTTCTCGACTTCGTGATTTCGTGATTTCGTGACTTCGAGTCTTTGCGGAGAAGTCTTTGTAAACAGGAAAACATCGTATCTTTGAAATATAAAAAGCTACTGTCCATGAAAAAACATATCCTCCTCACCCTGGTTTTCTCAACCCTGATCTCACCAGTTCTTTTCGCTCAATTGGTGCCGTTGACCGGAAATGAATTACCCGGAGCTATTTTGGTGAGCACCGACAACTATACGCCTGAAACTATCTGGAATTATAGCAATGATGCCGCCCCGGTGCTTTCCGAATATGGCTTCACGGCCCTGCTGGTTCAGAAATTCATGGTTGGGATGGAGGATTTCAGGCTTGAAGCCTTCCTTATGAATTCCCCCGAAGCGGCTTACGGGCCCTATTCCACCAGCATCCTTGGGTGTACCAGACAGGACTCTGTTACCTCATGGGATTGTCTGACACAATACCAGTACAAAGCCGCCTACGGAAGGTATTATATCAAGATCACCAACCAGTCGGGCTCAAGAACGGCGCAGCAATACAGTTATACCATCATGCAGAAGTGGATGCTGCTCAACCCGCAGGAGCCAATGAAACTGCCCGATGTCTTCAATGCCCCTGCGTTTAAGGACAACCTCAACCAGGTCGATTTTGTCTCCGGCATGCTGGGGATGCAAAACTCTCCCCTGGGATGGGAGAACCTGATCGTAAGGGTTCGTTTTGCCATGTATGCTTTAATTCTTCCCGATCCCCGGAGCCAGATCTACTTTGCCCAGATCACCTTTCTTACACAGGGCGACATGTACACTTTTCTCACCAACGCCAAACTGATGCAGAACGGTGTTCCTATCCAGGCATATAACGATTACGGCTTCCTCTTCCGGGAATTTGTCATAGTCGATCCAACCACTCCACTGACCATCTACTTCCTGCAGAGTTCTGTGCCGATTGCGATTGCAGAGGTGACGGAGAACTAGCTTTGCAAGTAGGGCAAGTGAGGAAAGTGGGGACAGGAAGGGTCATTAAGGAAAATCCCCTAATCGCACATCGCATATCTCATATCGGGTATCCGTGATCCAATGTCCGAGGCGGCTTGGTAATCATGTTGCTGCCACGTTAAATTGTTTCGTTTTACATTTAATTATGTAAATGTTTAGTTTTCACTTGACTTTAACTTTTTTTTGGTTATCTTTATCTTCCAAAAATTGTTAATTGGATAACAACTTCAATAGATTGAATAACAAAAACATGCGGGTATGAAAAGGATATTCTTACTTTTAACCGGGATCTTCTTCCTGGCACAAACCAGCTTCCTGAACGCCCAGGGGGTGGCGATAAATGAGACGGGCGATGCAGCAAATGCTGGAGCTATCCTTGATGTAAGTTCAGGTTCAAAAGGTATTCTTATACCAAGGGTTGAAAGCCTTAGTAGCATTACAAGTCCAGCTGATGGAATGCTTGTTTATAGTACTTCAATGGATTGCTTCTTTTATTATTCTTCTTCAGACACTGAATGGCATTCGTTTGTAGTTTCTGGCATTTCAGGGACCTACCAAATCGGGAACACATCAAACTACATGCAGGTTGGAACAGATGGAACGGTGACCCTTGGTGGAACTGCTACCGCATGGAATGATTTTGTGGTAAATCCAATGACAACAAAAAATACTGGTGGGAGTTCTCCATCATGGGCTTTGTTAATAAGTACTAATATCTGGGCATATCAATTCAGAGATGGATTTACTGATGAACTCACTTTTACGGTCCAATTACCTCACGATTACAAACAAGGGTCAACAATTTATCCTCATATTCATTGGTGTCCAGTTACTGCTGCTGGAACTAGTCGAGTAAACTGGGTTCTTGAGTATCAGTGGATTAACTTAGGAGAATCTCTTTCGTCAACGGGATCGACACAAACTGGGTATTTAGTCGTTGGTGATGAAGGTTATCCAGCTATTTCATTAGGTTCAAAACAACATGCTATAACTAAATTTGGATCAGGTATTTCGGGGTTAACAAAAACAATAAGCAGTATTATCATGTGTAGAATATACAGAAATGGATCTGATGGATCTGATAATTATACTGATAATGCGGCCCTGCTTTCTGTTGATTTTCATTACGAGATTGATGCTTTTGGAAGTTCAACTGAATATACAAAGTGAACTTATGAAAAAATTTCTCTTGATACTATTGATTTTTGCAGGTCCTCTCGTAATCATTGCCCAACAGATCAACATCGGCTCCGGAGCCAAAATGGTTATTGGAGTTGGGGCAACCGTGAGTGCGGGGTCTGCGGAGGCTTCCGGAACAGTGACAAATACGGATACGACAAGACTGGTCATTCAATCATCTGCCAGCGGTTCAGGTTCGCTTATTTGTGGTGGAACCCCGGCAGCAACGGTTCAGAGGTATGTTACGGCGAACCGATGGAACATGGTAAGTCCAACCACCAATGCTGTCGATGGTGGCACTTTTTTTCTAGCCAGTGGCAGTGATTCATGGCTGACGAAATTTCATGAGCCGTCCGGAACGAGCGGTGCTGGTGCTGGTACAGGCTGGATTTACATTACTAAGCTGGATTCCACTCTTCCTCCCGGGAACGGGTTTTCGTACTATCCATCTGTGAATGAGACAGTTCCTTTTGCAGGTGATCTGACCAGCTCAAATTTAACCCCGTCATTATCCTGGTCGGGGGAATCCTATGGTTATAATTTGTTGGGGAATCCTTTTCCTTGTACCCTTTATTGGGATAATACATGGACGATGCCAAATGTCGAGAAAACCATATGGATCTGGGATGGAAGTCAGTATCAATCCTATCCTGGAGCATCAGCGCCTCACTACGTCCCTGTAGGCCAGGGTTTTTTTGTTCGCGCAACTGCGGAAAGTCCTTCTATCACGATCCCGGCATCTAAAAGAGCACACAATTCACAGGCCTTTCTTAAAAATGGAGACCTCCTTGCAGATTTGAGTTTTATTGTGATCCATGCATATAACAATGACTATGAGGACAAAGTTCAGGTTAGTTTTGCCGTCAATGGGACCGATCAGTTCGATAATGGATATGATGCAACAAAGATGTTCGGATTAGCTGAGGCTCCGCAACTCTACATTGCAGATCATGAGGATAACCTTTCTTACAACCATCTTCCCCTGATTTCAACGAGTGAAACAAAGACGGTTGCGTTGAGTTATATTCCTGGCATTGATGGAGAGCAAGTGATTACAGCAGAGATGGTGAATTTTTCTGAGATGAATGTGACCCTCGAAGATCTGAAAACAGGAGAGAAACAGCAACTGAAGCAGAATCCCGACTATACTTTCATGGGTTCGAAAGCTGATGATCCAGAGAGATTTCTCCTGCATTTTAACTCTTCAGCCTACGGGATTGATGATCCGGGTTCACTTTCTGAGAGCAATATGAAAATATATGCATCAGGAAAAACCATTTTCATAAAATCAACCGGGGATGCAATCTCCCAGGGTGGAGTCCTCTGCCTGTACGATCTGACAGGCCGTCAACTGGCAGAATATCCCTTTGAAAAGGGAGGACTTGTGAATGTTAAAGTCGACTTTTCTAATGCATATCTGATTGCAAGAGTGATCAAGCCGAGCGAAGTGAGAACAGCCAAAGTATACATCAACTAAATATAGATTTATGTTTAAGCCGATCAAACATATTCAGTGCATTTTCGTTATTCTATTTTTCCTGGGATTTGCATACGGATCCTATTGCCAGGCTCCGCCACCTCCACCAGATGGAGGATCCAATACACAAAACAACAAACTAGATGGACGTGGCGCCCCCATCGACGGCGGACTTGGCATCCTGTTAGCCCTTGGCGGCGCCTATGGAGCGAGGAAGATCTATAAAATGAGGAAGGAGAAGAAGGAGCAGGAGGAGGAGATTTAGTTTATAGTGGAAGTAGTGGAAGTGGTGGAAGTAGTGGATTAGTTCCTCTTGTTTGTTTTCATTGATTTTTTGGTTCTTGCGAATACGATCAGCAGCTGTTTTGTTTCTGCAATCAGTACTTGAATTTTTGGATTTTTCAGAAATCTGGTCATCTCAATCATCTCCAACCAGAACAGCGATTCGTCACACTCTTCGACAACAATACACATCTTTGAATAATATTCTGCATCAGACCTGGCACGGCATGAAGCTCTGAAGTTAGCAGCTACAGAAGTAGCACTCCTGATTAATTGCCTGGCAATAACTCTAAGTTCTTCTTTTTGTTTCAATTGACTAAATAAGCAAATACAATCAAAAGCTAATTGCTTTGTCCTTCCCCGAAAGGCTTCATTGAAATTTTCTTCGAATGGTTGATTCATGATTTTTCTCCATTAATCAGAAAAACCCCTAAAAGGTAATACCCCAATCTCAAAAAAAGTCAACGCACCCACCACTTTCACTACTTCCACTACTTCCACTACTTTCACCACCACCATCACCACCACCACATCAGGGTCTTCACCTACTTCTGTGTACTATATAAAAGTTCACTGCCACATAATGCAACCAAACCGCATATATATGTAAAAAAATCAATACCTTTGCACTCCTTTTTCACTCTAAATACCTATCCTGATGATGCGGTTGATTCTATGTCTCTCTCTCTTTCTCCTTGGAACCTTTGTGTCCGGAATTCCCGCAAACGCTACCTCACCACTTCCACCACTTCCACCACTTCCACTACTTCCACCACAATCATCCCCTGATACCCTGGAACTGGCGAAGGAACTCCGCAACGCAGGCAACCTCAAAGCCGCTCTGGCTCTCCTCGAACTATATCATGCCGCTCACCCGACCCACCTGAACGCATCCTGGCTTTATGCACAAACGGCATACTGGGCCAAACAGAAAAAACTTGCAAGGAAAATATACGAACTAACCATCTGGTACCATCCCGAAAACCTTTACCTCCAGGTCGATTACGCGAACATGCTGGTAGCTATCGGAAAATACCAACTGGCATTGCCTTACCTGAAGAATTTTCTGCTTCTCTATCCCAATAACGTTGAGGTACTTCAAACACTTACCCGGATCAGCTATTACAAAGGGGATTACAAAAAAGCTCTGAACGAAGCATTGATTCTGGAAGATATGGATCCGGGCAACCATGAAACAACTACCCTGCTGGATGAGATCCAACTGGCTAAATCTCCCTGGATCGGCATCAGGGCAAACTATTTTTCAGACAACCAGCCACTGCAGACCATTTCCCCCACGCTGGAGAGCAATATCTGGCTCCATCCGCTCTCCACATTAAGGTTCAGTGTTAAAACACCATTCTTTTCTCAAGGTGGGACATACACGAATGCCATTTGGCTGCAGGCAGGCAACAGCTCTTTCATCTGGTATGGAAACTGGAGGGTAACGGTCGATGCCGGTGTGCTCAAGTACCCGTATAAAAACACTACTACCTGGACCGGCAACTTTGAACTGGAGAAACGTTCGTATCGCCACCTCCTTACCATTTTCCAGGCAGAAAGGAAACCCTATTTCAATACTGGCAGCAGCACCGATACCGTGGTCAACGAATACCATGTGGCGGAGACGATACGCTGGGACAATTACAATTCGTGGAGTGGAGAGATCTCTTACAACTGGGACTATTTCCTCACCGACTACAACTCCATTTATGCCATCGCCGGCTGGGGGCTCACCCCTCCGCTTAAAGCCTCGGTCTTCGACTTTCGTCTGGGCTATGGCATCAGCTACAGCACCTCTACGGATGATAACTTTCAACCCATCGAAAAAAAATCAGATATCATCGCCAACTACGATCCTGCTGTTGGCATCGAAGGGATCTACTATCCCTACTTCACTCCAAATCATCAGTTTATCAACTCTGCCCTGCTGGCCATTGGAATCCACCCGGTGAAGGGAATCGATATTGGCATCAGCGGGAACCTGGGATTCTTTGCCAAAGCACAAATTCCTTATCTCTTCCTGGATACAAATCAGTATGGTCAATTTGTCATCAAAAAGGATTTCAGCAATGAGCGCTATTTTCCCTATACCATCAGCGCATATGCCAGTTTTCAGCTGTCGAAAAAAGTCAGCCTCCGCGCCGATTACAGATTCAACAGCACCTATTTTTATTCCGAACATTATGCGGGATTACAACTGAAGATCAATATCTGGAATGAGAAAAAACGGAAATAAGGTTTGGGGACGTAGAGATGAATACTGCACTTAGAGACGATTTATGGGTATCCAGGAGATCAAAACCTCCCCGCAAAATAGACTTGTTTATTCTTTTATCATTAACCATTGCGGGACTGATAGGTGTTTATCTGATGAGTGAATGGTGGTTTAGGGCTGATCATATCAGTAATCTTACACTATTTGTTATTTTAAGTGCTTTTTTTTGGTATGGAATAGTAAGAATTATTTTGATATGGATAAATTACCTAAGGATTAGCACTCCGCCAGAAACACCAATCCCGGAGCCTGGTTTGAGTGTTGCTGTTTTTACAACAGCAGCCCCAGGTGAACCTATTTCGATGTTTGAGAATACGTTCAAAGCCCTTAGTAATTTAAATTATCCACACACAACCTATTTGTTGGATGGCACTGAAGACATTGCATTTAAAGAAATGGCGGAAAAACATGGGGTAATATGGCTAAATTTAGCGAATTTGCCTGGGGCCAAAGCTGGAAAAGTCAATGAAGCCCTTCGTATGACTCATGAGGAATTTATTTTGATCCTGGACCCTGATCATATCGTATTTCCTAATTTTCTGGACGAAACCCTTGGTTTTTTCAAGGACACGAAAGTGGGTTTTGTTCAAGTTAGCCAGGGGTACTATAACATGTATCGTTCTTTTGTTGCAAAAGGGGCAGCTGAACAAACATATACGTTCTATGGGCCTACTCAAATGGGACTGTTTGGATACAATGGTGCGGTTGCCATAGGTGCCAACTGTACCTTCCGCAGGAAAGCATTGGAGAGTATCGGGGGGCATGCCCAGGGATTAGCCGAAGATTTACAAACCTCTATAAGAATTCATGCCAAAGGTTGGAAATCCATATATAATCCGGTGATTGTAAGCAGGGGATTGGTGCCGGAAGATTTCACATCCTTTAGCAAACAGCAGTTAAAATGGGCTCGCGGCATTTTCGAATTATTATTTGATGAAATTCCTTTTGCTTTAAAGAACCTCACATTTTGGCAAAAAGTATCCTATTTGTCTATTGGAACATACTATTTATTTGGAGCAATCACTTCATTTTTTATTGTAATCCCGTTTTTATATTTTTTCCTGAGAATTGTTCCAGCGGATATGGATATCCTTAAATTTATTCAATTAGGCGCTGTTATCCTGGTACCCGCCATTGCCATTTACTTATTTGCTCAACGATTTTTGGCCGATAGAGAAACGGAAAGAGGATTTCATTGGAGAGGAATGATATTAAAATACGCCTCAGTGCCAGTATTTTTATATGCCTTCCTTTTAACATTGGCACAAAAAAAGATCCCATACATTGCTACTCCAAAAACAGCAGTGAGATCATTCATGAATCCTTTTGTCATACCTCTTCTGGCCTATGTAGCTATTTTTTTATTTACACTCCTGGGAGTTTATATTAATAGAAGGTATTTTGTCCCCGAAAGCGAATTATCATTTACCCGACAGCAAACCTGGGGGATGTTGGGATTCTCATTTATAGTTTTTGTTCAATCTGTGGGAGGTTTATGGGCCGCCTATTCCGCAGTCAGATTAAAACCAGAAGATGCTTGGAGCCGAATCCAGGTTAATAAAGATAAAACGTTTGAATTAACACATGTAAGCAAATGAAAACACTACTATTAGCAGGTGGTTTCGGTACTCGCTTTAGTGAGGAAACCGAATTAAAGCCAAAGCCCATGATAACGATCGGAACCAACCCGATCCTCTGGCATATCATGAAAATATATTCTCGTTATGGATTTAATGACTTTGTCGTTTTATTGGGTTATAAAGGATATGTTATCAAAGAATATTTTGTAAACTATTTTATGCATCAAAGTGATCTGGAGATAGATCTGTCCAATAACCAGGTAAAAATATTAAACACTAAATCAGAGCCTTGGAAAATAACACTATTGGATACAGGTTTAAACACAATGACCGGAGGAAGAATCTTGCAGGCAAAAGAGGTTATAGGTGATGAACCTTTCATGCTTACGTATGGTGATGGCGTGGGAAATGTAAATATCCAAGAATTGGTCACATTCCATAAAAACCATGGAAAAGCAGTTACGATGACTACTGTTCAACCTGAAGGACGTTTTGGAGGGGTTTCATTTGATGAAAAATCAGGTTTAGTAAATAATTTTATGGAAAAACCTGTTGGCGATGGCGGCTGGATAAATGCAGGTTTCTTTGTTTGTGAACCTGCAGCATTTGATTATATAAATGGTGGTTTAAGTACAGTTTGGGAGAAAGAACCACTGGAAAATTTAGCCAAAGATGGAGAGTTGTTTTCATACAAACACTATGGGTTTTGGAAACCAATGGACACCCAAAGAGATAACAAACAACTTAATGATTTATGGAATGAAAATAGAGCACAATGGAAAATATGGTAAAGTTTAGCGAATTATTTGGTGGTGTATATAAAGGTACAAAGGTACTCATCACTGGCCACACCGGGTTTAAGGGATCATGGTTGGCACTTTGGCTACATAATATGGAAGCCGATGTGTATGGGTTTGCATTAAAGAATGAAGATTCACCCAATCATATCGACCTGTTGAATCTTCCTATTCATCAAAAATATGGAGATATTACTGAATTAGGTACGTTGGATGAGTATATTCAGGAGATTCAACCTGAAATCGTTTTTCATCTGGCCGCTCAGGCGTTGGTCAAGAAATCTTATAGTGACCCGGTTGAAACGTTTTCGACCAATGTAATGGGCACGATACATCTATTTGAAGCGTGTAGAAAAACCAAATCTGTTAAAGCTATAATAAACGTAACCAGCGACAAGTGTTACGAGAATAAAGAATGGAACTGGGGATATAGAGAAAATGAACCGATGGGAGGTTATGATCCATATAGCGCTTCAAAAGCGTGTTCCGAGATTATTACTGCTTCCTATAGAAACGCTTATTTCAACATTGAAAAATATAATGAATCTCACGGGGTTTTAATTGCAAGTGCCAGGGCGGGTAACGTTATAGGAGGGGGAGATTGGGCTGCAGATAGATTGATCCCTGATATTGTTCGGGCAACTTCAAGAAACGAAACGGTAAAAATACGAAATCCAAAGGCTACCCGGCCCTGGCAACACGTTTTGGAACCCTTAAGTGGATACCTTACCTTAGGCTGGCATCTGGCAGAGAAGAAGATAAATTATGCCGATGCATGGAATTTTGGACCAGATATTTATAGCAATTTACCGGTCTATGAAATCTCAGAGTTATCCAAAAAACACTGGAAGGATATTAAAATAGAATTCAGTAAACATCCTGATGATCAACACGAAGCACATTTACTAATGTTGGATTGCTCAAAAGCCTACAAATTGATGAAATGGAAACCGGTATGGGGGATTGATAAAACCATTGAGAAAACAATTGGCTGGTATAGAGACTATTATATTTCCGGAAAAATTGAAACAACACATCATTTAACAGATTACATAAATGATGCTTATAAAGCAAAGATAACATGGACTACCCATTAAAAAGGAAAAAAATTCTTGTCACCGGTGGTGCCGGTTATTTAGGTTCTTTCCTGGTAAAATCGTTACGAGAAAAAGGAGCTGATGTATATATTATTTCTATTGAGTCGGAAGAAAATGAACACGAGTTTCCGGTTGATATTACCAATTTTGAAGAATTAAATACAGTGATACATCAAATTAAACCAGAAATAGTATATCATTTAGCTGCCAGTATAAGTCGTAATAGGGATTTCAGCATATTCGGTAACATGTTGAAAGTGAATGTTACTGGGACATTTAATTTGCTGAAATCATTGGCGCAAACTGAATACAAACATCTTATTTTTACTTCTACAAGTGAAATTTACGGGAATAATGCCTCCCCTTTTCATGAAGATCTTCTCCCGATGCCTGTATCTCCCTATTCGTTGACCAAAGTGATGGCTGAATACCTCATCAAAACGTTTAGCCAACAACACAATCGAAATTTTACTATTTTAAGACTGTTCAATTTCTATGGAGAGAATATGTCAGAAGATTTTTTCATTTCTCAAATGATTAATAATCTTAAGAGAGGGGAAGATTTTTTAATGACAAAGGGAGAACAAACAAGGGATTTTTTATTTATTGAAGATGTGGTTTGTGCCTTGACACTTGCAGCCGAAAAACATGCTGCCTTAAATGAAACATTCAATGTTTGCAGTGGCATTGGAAGTTCGTTATCATCATTGGCAACTCTTATAAACCAAAAGACAGATGGGACTGCTGCAATTAAAATCGGAGCGCTGCCATATCGTGAAAATGAAGTTTGGGAAATGGTTGGAAATACAACAAAAAGCAAAGAGAAGCTAGGATTTATCCCTCAGTATTCGTTGAATGACGGGTTAGAAAAAATTCTAAAAATGAGCGAATGACTCTTATTTTAAATAGTTTAAATATATAAATAATGAAAATCAGTTTGAAAAAAATTCCTCGAATTATCTACGTGCTGTTAGCTTTAGTTTTAGGATTTTTATTAGTTTTTTTGATCTCAACGATTAGTAAAACCTCAGTAGGGCCAATTGGAACTCTCTTTAGCAAAACGGCTTCATTTATTAAAGGAGTAGAAGAAGATATGATTTTAAAAGAAAGGGAGAATTCAAGATCTGAAAAATTAAAGTGGTTTACTGCATTTAGAGATGATAAATCTAAAGTAATCAATTCAAAAATTATTTTATTGGGAGCATCAGATAACACGCAGGTTGATTCTTATGAAAAAATTCTTGATTTGGAAGATAGCTTACAAATTACTTTCCCAATCATTCACATTTATAAAGCATGGGGGGGAAAGAGGGAACATGAATTTCCGAAGATTGAATCTGAGACCATCGATAACTTAGGATCTATTCCGATGATCACCTGGGAGCCATGGGTCGGAGCATTTCCTATTGATGATTTCCCCAATATAGAACCATCACTTGAAAAACGTGATAAGGGGTCGTTAGCCTCTATTGCAAAGGGAGATTATGATAGTTATGTGGTTAAATGGGCTTTGGAAGCGAAAGAATTCAAGCATTTAATTTATATAAGATTTGGACACGAAATGAACGATCCTTATCACTATCCATGGGGGCCGCAAAATAATGATCCCAAAGACTATGTCAATGCCTGGAGGCATGTTCATGACATATTTAGACAGAATCAAGTAGACAATGTAATTTGGGCCTGGAACCCACACCTTTCTTATGACTTTGAAGGTTATTATCCCGGAGATGATTATGTTGATGTAATTTCGTTTGGGATATTAAATTTTGGAACCAGTATTTCCTGGAGTAAATGGTGGAATTTTGATGAGCTATTTTCCAACAGTTATGAACCACTCACTAAGTTTAATAAGCCTATGATGATTTCAGAGTTTGGTTCTCTAGGTGTTGGCGGAGACAGAGCGGAATGGTTTAAATACGCAATTCAAACTATTCCTAAAGATTATCCGGCCATTAATTCAATTGTTTTCTTTCATTATTCCAATGAAACCAGTACGGATAAATCGCTGGATTGGTATATTATTGATGATTTTAAAGTCATTGCAGAATTGACAGCACAAATGAAAAATTGGCCCGATTCTATTAAGCAACCCGAACTGCGATACGACTCCCTGAAGCCTGAATAACGGTTTCTACAGATGAATCAGATCTGCATATTTTTTTAATCTGCCCGGGTCACACGGCATTATTTGTTTTACCTTTGCTACTACCAAGCCGTGTCCCATGAAAACATCAATTTATCCTCTTTTGGTTTTAATGGTTGCAGGATGGATCGTTAGTTCCTGTAACAAGACAACCACGCCTGATACCCCCGAAAATACAAAGGTTGTCGCCTGGGCTGTTGGTGCAATGGATACCAACAATGTTGGGGTCATTCTTTATACCGATGATGCCGGTGATACCTGGGAGCGACAGGGAGATACTGCCATGTTCCTGGGAATAAACATCAACGATGTATGGGCGATTGATCAGCAAAATGCCTGGATCGTAGGTTCCGGTAACCGGATCTACCGCACCATCAATGGGGGATTGAGTTGGACTCAGGTTATTACACCGTCTGTTCAGGGCAACCCCGACCTCTTCGGCATCTCCATCCTTAACAACACCAATATCTGGATTTCCGGTGCTTCAGGAACCGTTTACCAATCGACAGATGCCGGGAATAACTGGATTGTTTATGATACCAATTCATTTCGCAGATCATTGCTTCAGGGTATCCATGCAATCACACAGAATATTATTTACGTGGCAGGCGAATTTGAAACCGGACAAGGCCCCTGGGGATTTATTGCACGCACGCTGAATGGAGGAACAACCTGGGATTCAATATCCCTTCCCGGAGGGTTCAACCAGCACCCCTGGATCGGGGTAACCGCTTCCGATTCCAACAACATCGTAGTTTACGGAAGTACCGGTCACTATGCAGTTACACATAACGGAGGAAATTTCTGGTACACTCCCGGGCAGGTAGACCCAGGCGATATCAACGACCTGGTGATGATCAGCTCCGAATCCTATTGGGGTGCCTTCGACTACGATCAGATCTATAAGACTTTCGACGGCGGGGAAACCTGGCTGGAGCAAACCAGTAAAGGACCCCTTAACCAGTTTCTCGTAGGAATTGACACTTACTACACCCAAACTGCCATTATTGTTGGGGAGTCGGCCGACAGCACCCGCTCCGGCAAGATCATCAACACCTCCGATGGCGGAAACAACTGGTCACTCCGGCATGTAAGCCCAGCGAAGCTGCAGAAAGTGTCGTTTGCTAAGATCCAACAGTAAGATTCTGGACCAATCCACTTCACCCCCGGCCCCTTTTAACCCCTAAATCCCCTAAAGGGGACTTACACTGCTTCGCAGAAATTCTCTCCCGAAGGGAGGAGGAAGCCCCCTTTAGGGGGTTGGGGGTAATCCCGTAGGGAGGTAAGCCCCCTTTAGGATTTAAGGTTTTTCTTTACACCAACTCCAGCCTGTAAGCATCCTGCCTGATAAAGATGAACAGCAGAATGGTGAAGGCCCACAGGGAAGATCCTCCATAGCTCAGGAAGGGTAATGGAATACCGATCACAGGCATCAGGCCGAGTGTCATGCCGATATTAATGGCAAAGTGGAAGAACAGGATAGCTGCTACCGAGTAGCCAAATACCCGGCTGAATCTAGATCGTTGCCGCTCCGCTACGACAATGATGCGTAAAAAAAGTACCATGTAGAGGACAATAAGAGCGAAACTTCCAAGGAATCCCCACTCTTCGCCAACAGTACAAAAGATGAAGTCGGTGCTCTGCTCGGGTACGAAGTTGTATTTTGTCTGTGTCCCGTTCAAAAAACCCTTCCCAATGATCTGTCCTGATCCGATGGCAATAAGCGACTGGTTCACATTGTACCCTGCCCCTTTCAGGTCGCTGGTTTTTCCGATCAGGACATTGATCCTCTGGCGCTGATGAGGCTGCAGGATATGGTTCATGGCATAGTCGACCGAGAAGACGTATCCGGCAGAACTGATGAAAATGGCCAGGACGACTACCAGGTTCCGAAGCCTTTTCCGGCTCCTCAGGTAGAAAACGATCGCCCCGGAGAAGAGGATCCCAACCAGGATAAATTTATTGACCAACAGGGACATGATGCCAATTACCGGGAGTGCAAAGATCGCAAGCATAACATAGCCGCTGAGGCCAAAGCGGTAGAAAACAAGCAGAAATGCAAGAAACACCAGTGCCGAACCGGTATCCCGCTGCAGGAGGATGAGCAGGGCAGGCACGAAGATCATCAAGATTGCCCGTAACCAGGTCTCGTTTTTTTTCAGGTTGAGATCAATTTTGCTGAGGTATTTAGCGACCAAAAGGGACGTTGCCACCTTTGAAAATTCGGCTGGCTGGATTGCAACGCTTCCGATATGCAGCCACGACCGTGCTCCGGAGATATCGCGTCCGATAAAGATAACCAGGATAAGGATCCCGATCAACCCAAAATAGATCAACCAGGCAAACTGGGAAAAGAACTTGGGATCGATGGCAAGTGTGATGATCGCAAGAACGAGGGCAGCTGCGATCCAGATCATCTGCTTTCCGTACCGCTGACTAACATCGAAGATGCTGGGTTGCGATTCATCATATACTGCCGCATAGATGTTGAGCCATCCAAACAGAACCAATGCCAGGTAGAGGAGAACCAACACCCAGTCGATCCGGTGAAATATGCCATATTCCCTTCTCATGGCTTGATCAGATTACAATTCACCATTCGTTCCTTTAGTTCCACACGCAATACCTCCCCCTTCAGGTATTGCTCAATCATCAGGCTTGCAATAGGTGCAGCCCAGGTAGCTCCGTATCCGGCATTTTCCACGATGACCGATATCGCAATTTTGGGATTCTCTTTCGGCGCGAAGGCAATAAAAATAGAGTGATTATCGCCGTGCGGGTTTTGAGCCGTTCCCGTTTTGGCACAGATCGAAATACTGTCGAGACGGGCATTTGTTGCTGTCCCGGCCAGAACAACCCTCTCCATTCCATCAACCACAAGGTCGAAATACCTGGGATCCACTGTGCAAAGATGTTTCTCCATGAAGGGTCTGTTTACGCTGCTGGGTTTCCCTACTCCCTTGATAACGTGTGGCGTGATGTAAAAGCCGCGGTTTGCAATCACAGCAGTCAGGTTTGCCAGTTGGACAGGTGTAACCAGAATCTCACCCTGTCCGATAGCCAGTGAGATAACCGTGAGAGCGTGCCACCTGTTTTTACCGTGGTACTTATCGTAATAGGCGCTGGAGGGAATATTCCCTGAAAGTTCACTTGGCAGATCCAAACCAATCCGTTTTCCCAGTCCGAATGAGAGTGCATGGTTACGCCATATGTTGAAATCCTTTTCTGTTGCATAAAATCCATCCTTTTCGAGGATCGATTTAAACACTTTGCAATAGTATGTGTTACAGGAGTGCTGAATCGATTCGACCAGGTTGAGCGGACCAGCATGGCTGTGGCACCCAACCACATGTCCGTTGCCAAGGGGGAAGCCACCGGGACAACCGTAGCGTGTCTCGGCTGATACAACACCCTCCTGTAATCCAATCAGTGCATTGAGCGTTTTAAAGGTGGATCCGGGAGGGTATGTCGCCATGAGAGCCCTGTTAAACAGGGGAATGTTGATGCTGTCGGCGGAAAGTAAAGAAAAGTTGTGGCTCCGGATTCGGCCTACCAGGAGGTTTGGGTCATAGGTAGGACTCGATACCAGGCAGAGAATCTCACCGCTGGATGGCTCAATGGCAACGATACTTCCTTTTTTATTTTGCATCAGCAATTCGCCCAGAAGCTGGAGATCAACATCAATGGAGGCCCACAGATCCTTCCCCGGCATGGAGACCGTATCGTAATGCCCTTCCTCAAAGGTTCCCATATCGCGGTTGTGAACATCTACTACTCGTATTTTCATCCCTTTCCGGCCTCGGAGTTCCTCTTCATAGGATTTCTCTATTCCGCTGATGCCAATATAGTCGCCGGCTTTGTAATAGGGGTTCGCAGCAATGATCGCCGGACTTGCTTCACCGATATAGCCCAGCATATGCGCCGCTGTGGGATAGGGATAGCTGCGTAACGTACGGGGCTGTACGAAGAAGCCGTGAAACCTGAACATCTTCTCCTGGAGGGCTCCAAAATTCTCCCGGTTGATCTGGGATTCAAATATCGAAGGTTTGTAGGAGGAGTACCGACGGGCTTTTATCAGCCGTTCCCTGAAATCCTCAATGCTGATATCAATTAGCCGGCAAAATTCGACGGTATCCATTGCTTTCACCTGATTTGGGATTACCATCATGTCGTAAGCGGCTTCGTTGTATACAAGCAGTTTCCCGTTCCGGTCGTAGATCAATCCGCGTGCCGGATATTGTGTGATATAGCGAAGTACATTATTGTTGGCCGACAGGATGTACTTCTCCGCTATTACCTGCACATAGAAGAGCCTGATAGTGAATACAATTCCAGTAAAGAGGAAGAGTCCGAGAATGATAAATTTCCGGTTCAGGTAGTGCTTTTCCATTGTCCCGTTACCGCTTGAGGACTATATCGGGAGTGGTTTGTACATTGCTCTTGTTCAGAGCCCGGTCGTAAATAAAAAATTCGAGGCGGATGGTGTCGTAAGCGGGAGAAGGATCCATGAAGAGGGTATCGGCGATAAAGCCCTTGATGGCCTTACCGGGATAGTCGGGATTCAGAACCGGGATACGTGCACTTAATGGAGGATCAAGAATCACCTCAACATACCCCGAGTCACGCTTCTCAAAGTACTGGATCACCAGGTTGTAATAATAGTCGCCAGCCCGGTTATAAGGGGGAAAGGTGTCGCCCGGATTAATCCCGATATCGCCATCACCATCCTGGAAATCAAACCTCAGAACTCCCCTCACGGCATATTGACTGGTATCGAATATCGTTGTGAATTGCCGGTATGTAATCTCCGGAATGTCAGAGAATTCTTCTTGTTTAATACAGGAAGAGATGAGGCTTATTCCGATCAGGGATACAGCGAATGCCCAGATCTTAGTTTTGGGAATGTACCGATTCATTTCGTATCTTTGATGAAACGCTAAATTACACAAATTTCTGATAGAGGAGGAGGTTACAAAGGGATGATTTTTTCACAGACAATAGGAACAATTCATACAGAAGAGCAGTTTGACCGGATGGCTCAGGATGCTTTTCGCTACCAGCTCCAGCATAACCAGATCTATGCCGAATTTGTTGATGCCCTTGGAACGCATGCCTCTCAGGTGAATCACTATTCCCGGATCCCTTTTCTGCCCATCGAATTTTTTAAGACCCAGGAGGTCTATGCCGCAGACGATATGCCGGCCATCACCTTCCACAGCAGTGGAACTACCGGGATGCAACGCAGCAGTCATGCCGTGGCCGATCTCTCCCTTTACCGCGCCACCCTGCTGGAAGGATTCCGCCGTGTTTACGGAGATCCCTCCCGCTACCTGATCTGCGCACTCACGCCGTCACCGGGAGAGAACTCAAACTCTTCCCTGGTTTTTATGATCGATGCATGGATCAATGCCGGAGCCCAGCCCGGGAGCGGTTTCTACCTTAACGAACCGAAACGATTGGCGGAAATCCTTCTTGCATCCAGTCATTCCAATGCCCCTAAATCCCCTAAAGGGGACTTACTCCCTCCCCTTCAGGGGAGGGTTGGGGAGGGGCCGTCCGGCATCCTGCTGATCGGCCTCACTTACGCTCTCCTTGACTTCGCCGAACAGTTTCCAATGTCGCTGAAGGGGGCTGTTATCATGGAGACCGGAGGGATGAAGGGCAAGCGCCTTGAGATGGTTCGGGAGGAGGTTCACGGCATCCTGAAACAGGCCTTTTCAGTCAATGAGATCCACTCTGAATATGGCATGTCTGAAATGCTGTCACAAGCTTATTCCACAGGCAACGGAAGGTTTACCTGCCCGCCATGGATGAGAGTCCTGATCCGTGATCCCAACGACCCGCTCTTATGGACATCCGGAAGTAAAGCCGGTGGGATCAGTATCATCGACCTGGCAAACTATTACAGCTGTCCCTTCCTGAATACCCAGGATCTCGGCCGCCTGCATGATGACGGATCCTTCGAAGTTCTCGGGAGGTTTGATCACAGTGATTTGAGGGGGTGTAATCTGATGATAGGATAAACCCCTAAATCCCCTAAAGGGGACTTGCTCCCTCCCCTTCAGGGGAGGGTTGGGGAGGGGTTATCCGGCATCCAGTATCCGGCATCAATCAGAGATCGGTAGGATTACTTCCGGCGAATCATTTTTCGGCGAATTTACCAGTTTCGAAATAGCGAAGGCTTTCATGCGATTGGCTGGGTAAGGCTTCAGGAGGGTCTTCAATGTTGCTTCGCTGGTGTCGTCGAGCCACATCTTTTCGTTCTCAGGCAGGAGGATCACCGGCATTCGGTTGTGGATGGGGGCCATCAGCTCATTGGGGTCTGTGGTGATGATCGAGAAAGAGCGGATGATTTCCCCGTCGCCGCTCACCCATTTCTCCCAGATGCCGGCCATGGCAAATGGTGCGCCACTTTTTAAGACGATCCTGTAAGGTGTTTTTGTGATGTTCTTCTTCCATTCATAAAAACCGTCGGCTGGCACGAGACAGCGCCTTAGCTGGAAGGCCTTCTTAAAGGAAGGTTTTTCAGTGATCGTCTCAGCCTTGGAATTAATCATTTTGTTCCCGATCAGGGGATCTTTGGCCCAGAAAGGAATAAGCCCCCAGCGAAAAAACTGAAGTTCAGCCGGATTCTGGTTGGTGATAACAGCAAGTTCCTGGGAGGGGGCACAGTTATAACGTGCTTTGTATATGGCCGACCTTACCGATACACCAAAACGCTCCCTGATCAGCTCATCTTCAACGGCAAAAGAGTACCTGCCACACATGGGATACGGATTAATTTTCAATAAAGATAAAAAAATCGATAGATTTGTCTGCAATTTAACTTTCATGGCCCCTCCAAAGCACTCCAAAAAGAGACGACACCCCTCCTCGCATGAAGATGGATTTTCTCTGAAAAGGGTGGAAACTCTTTTCTCCAAGCAGCTGATGAGGGTAATCGGACTCCTCTTTCTGGGAGCAAGCCTTTGGTTTGCGGCCAATTCCACCGATACCATCTTTAAAATTGCCAGGATTATTAGTTCACCAAAAGAGTTGATCGTTAAACAGGATCCCTCCCGAGGTCCAACAACGGGGGAAGCTCCAATTGTGGCACCTCTTTCTGTGGCACCAATCACCTTTCCCATGGTACTGTTAACGATTGCCATGATGGCAGGATGGCTGGTTTTGCAGTTGCTGGCCCGGTGGAAACGACGAGCAGAGTTTCAGATCATTTCCGTTTTTCTTGTTTTTATATCAATCCTGGCGATGATACGCAGCTACGGATGGCAGGTGGAACTTATATTCTCCCTGTTGATCGTCATCTCCATCGGCCTCCATTTTTTCGGTCACAATCTGAGCCATAATGCCATCCGGATTCACTTTCTCCTTACCTGGGGGCTTTTCTCTCTCTGGGGGCTTCTGAAGGTCATGATCAGCGCCCAACGCGACCAGTTGACTTCGTTCTTTATCCTGGCTTCCCTGATATTCCTTACGTTTCATCTGATTTTATTGTTCAGGGGGTTTGCCGGTCGAAGGGTGACAAGCAACTATTATGAGGTTTTTACCATCATCTCGAACCTGGGATTTTATTTCATCATGATCTCAGCCGCCATCCTCAAGTTTTATGGAAAGCAACCGTTATTTTTCTTCACCCTTGCTCTTGTTGTCCTGTATATCCTTTCAATTGTTGCTATAGAGTATTCGGGAAAGCCCTTCCGAAAGACGCCATTCCTGATATCGGCACTCGTACTCATCAGCTTCCTCCTGCCATTGCTTTTCTGGAAAAGCCAGTTAATCCTGCTGGCAGGCAGCCTGTCGGTACTGTTGCTTTTTTACTCGAGACAAACAAAGGATCAGCCTACTATCATCATTGCATTGGGTTTGGTCGTGCTCATGGCTCTTGTTTTTACAAAAGGGTTGATTTTTACTTACATTCCTGCTGCATTTACAGGAGGGCTGGCAGGGAATGTCTCCCTGTTCTACAGCGGGCTGATATCCGGATCGTTTATTACGGTGGTTGCATTTGTTGACCGGATTCAGATGAAAAACCTGGAAATTTCTTTCTCCCGGAAATGGTTCAGCCGGAAGCGTTACAGAATGCTGCTGAAAGGAATATTCCTGACCGGACTCTATTTCGGACTTTTCATTCTCTGGCAATACTGCTGCATCTCTGTTTGTGGCTTTGAAGAGGTCGCATTGATCAGTTGGTTCAGCTTTCATTGCCTCTATTTTATCATTGCCATCCCCTGGCTGGCTGCCCAGAAATCCTCATTCTTATTCATTGCGCTACTGGCATCTACCGTTTTAACTATCATTTACCCTTCGTTGCTGAGTTTGCAGAATCTCAAACTGCTTGGCCTTTATGTTCAGGGAATTCCTTCCGGTATTGCCGTTTTCCCAATGCACTATGTCCCTTCAGGACTATTTCTGATCTATATTGCCGTTGTGATGAAATATGCCGGGATGGCTTTCAAAGAGAATACCCTCGCTAAACGGATTTACCTTATCTATGCCATCGTGATGGTATTGGATATACTGATCTCAGAGATGGTGTTAACGGGTGCAGCAATTCAAGCAACCTCGCAATTGGAGGTAAATGAGCTGCGTAAGCAACTTCTTCAGCTGCCTTCCACACTCATTCTTTTTGCAGGAGGTATAGTCACGCTGATCTGGGGCTTTGTCAGGCAAAAACGTTTCGGCCGCACCCTTGCTATGATCCTGCTCTTCCTTGCTGCCTTCAAGCTCATCTATTTTGACCTGAGAAGCATCTCTCTCTTCACCCGTATCATCCTCCTTTTTGCATCAGGATCCATATTTATCGCACTCTCAATTGGATATTCAACGGTACGGAAAGCCCTCCGGAAAAATCGAAAACATACAAGCAGTACACACGTTTCCCGGTTTTCCGAATCAACCCGGAATGATCAGCCCCCCGCATCGTGAAGCATCTGAATATCAACGTCAATGGCAGCGTGCAGCATGTAGGGTTACGCTTCTGTACGAAGGATCCCTGAGAGGGTATTCTTCCTGCGAAATTAAAAGCAGGGCCAGCTGGAAGAATATAAGGTAATAGCGAAATTGTGAACTGGTGAAATCAGCGTTTGCCCTCTACCACTACCACAATCTCTCCCTTGACCTCTTTTTCGAAGAAATGTACTGATAACTCGTGGAGTGTCCCTCGGATTGTCTCTTCATAGAGTTTGGTCAACTCCCGCGAAACCGATGCCTGTCGATCGGGGCCCGTGTGCTCAATTAATTGAGCAATTAATTTACTCAATCTGTAAGGAGACTCATAAAAGACGAGCGTATAGGGGCTCGCGGTGATTTCCTTGAGTTTGGTTTGTCTCCCTTTCTTATGCGGCAGAAATCCCACAAACAGGAAGCTGTCGCAGGGGAGTCCCGAGTTTACCAGAGCAGGGATAAAAGCTGTAGGGCCAGGCAGGGATTCCACATCGAGCCCCTCTTTCAGGCAGGCTCGTACCAGCAGGAATCCCGGATCAGAGATGCCGGGAGTGCCAGCGTCGCTTACAAGGGCTGCAACCTCTCCCGATTTCAATCGGTTGATTACAACATCCAAAGACTTATGTTCATTGAACTGATGATGTGAAACCAGTTTGTTCCGGATCTCAAAATGCTTCAGCAGGATTCCCGTCTGCCTTGTATCTTCCGAGAGAATGAAATCAACCTCCTTGAGCACGCGTATAGCCCGCAGGGTCATGTCCTCCAGGTTCCCGATCGGAGTTGGTACAAGGTATAGTGAGGGTTGCCGGTTCATGTGTTGGTAACCAGTTTGAATCCGACGCCATGAACATTGATCAGCCCTACAGTTGGATCCTGTTTCAGGTATTTCCGGAGTTTCACAATGTAAACATCCATACTTCGTGCATTGAAGTAACTGTCGTTATTCCAGATCTCGGTGAGCGCTTCACTGCGGGTAAGCACGTCATTTACATGCGTGCACAACAGCCTGAGCAGGCCGGTTTCTTTGGAGGTGAGCTTCTGTTCGATTTTTCCGATCGTAAGGGTCTGGCGGTGTATATCAAATGTATAGGCCCCAATGGAATAGACTGCCTCTTCAGGCAACGTTCTCGGATTATCCTCCAACCTTCTCAGAATGGCTTGCATGCGAAGCAACAGTTCCTCCATGCTGAATGGTTTAGTGAGGTAGTCATCACCCCCGATTTCGAACCCTTTTAGCTTATCCTCCTGCATCGATTTGGCTGTCAAAAACAGAATAGGCGTTTTTTTATCCCTCGTGCGGATCTCTTTGGCTACAGTAAAACCATCCTTGACAGGCATCATGATATCCAGGATACAGAAATCGATTTGCTGTTTTGAAAAGGCCTCAATAGCCTCCTGCCCGTTGTTACAAAGTGTTGTTTGATACCCTTTGGCATCGAGGTAATTTTTAAGAAGATTTCCAAGATTCCGGTCATCTTCGGCCAGCAGGAGGTGAATTGCTTTCTTGTCCATAGTGTTTATTCGGGTATTTTATAGGGGAGGTAGATCCTGAACAGTGTGCCTTTGTTAATCTCACTTTCGATGGTGATCTTCCCCTGGTGTACACCCACAATGGCCTTCACATAACTTAGGCCAAGGCCAAATCCCCGTACGTTATGAATATTGCCTGTAGGGATGCGGTAGAGTTTGTCGAAAATCTTCTTTTGCTCCTGTTTGCTGATACCAATCCCATTATCCTGAATAGATAACGTAATTCCCCGGTTAGTATTTTCTGTAGTGATTGTGATCTCCGGTTTCCGGGGCGTATATTTTGTGGCATTATCCAGGAGATTGTAGACCAGGTTGGTGAGATGTACTTTATCTCCTTCCAGTTGGGAATGTTTCGCCAGGAGGTTTGTACGGATCACCCCATCTTTGATTTCGACCTGGATCCTGATGCTTTTGATGACATCTCTGATAATGGCGTGAATATCAACCATTTCGAGTTGCATTTTCATCTCACCTTTTTCCAGCACTGCCGCCTGCAAAATCCTTTCTGAAAGGATCGAAAGCCGGGTATTTTCCTCCCTGATCACTTCGATATAGGTGTCGTAGAAGGATTCCGACCGGGGTAACTCTTTGTCACCCAGCGCCTCGCAGGCCAATGATATCGTTGAAATGGGCGTTTTGAACTCGTGCGTCATGTTGTTGATAAAATCGCTCTTCATGTCCGATATTTTCTTTTGCTGGATCAGGATGGTGATGGTGTATGAAAAAGTATAGACGATCACCACAATAAGAACAATCGAAATCAGCAGCATACCCCACAACTCGGTCAGGAGAAACTGCCGCTCATAGGGAAAGTAGATCAGCAGGTATTCGGGGGTGGTAAACATATCGGCCGAGAACAACGGGTAGGCATACCCGACCTGGATCAGGAGTTTCTGGTAGTCACTCGATTTTTCCATGATGAAAAGATCGAATTCCGGCTGATAAATCCCGAACTGAAAACGTGTATCCACCCCGCGGATGTTCAGTTCCAGCGAGATGAGCGAATCCATCTCATGGGGTGTGATGAAGAGGGAGAAGTCGAGATGCTTGTTGAAGCTCAGCATCCCGGGAAATGGATTGATCTCTGCTGCGCGGCGCTTCTCCAGCCGTTCAATCTTGTATACCACCTTGGCTATCGCCTCGTTGACACTTCTCCTGAAACTGGCCTCTTTCACCGAGGATGCACTGCTGATCCAGTAGAGTTGTACGCCAAGCAACCCGATCAGGGCGATGGTCATGATGATGATGATTCCAACCAGGACGTTTCGTTTCATTTCTACATACAAATGTAAGGGAAATTGCGAAACAGCCTTTTAACATTTTTTAACGATTCTTAATATTCCTTAACACTTATCTGTATCATTCTGAATTACTTTTGTGCATAGTAAAATACTTTTTTCATCTGGATTTGTTTATTGATTTTGGGGGACTGATGTAAATCAGTCCCTTTTTTTATTGTCATTCCGAGCATAGCGGGGAATCCCCTATCTTTACCTTCCAAAATACAACCGATATGCATATCACCATTGATATCAGCCATGCCCTCTCCTTTTTGCATGAAGGGGCACTCGAAACTATCCGGCCACGCGTGGAAGCAGCTTGGGAAACGTTAGTTTCCGGAAGCGGTGCAGGAAACGATTTCCTGGGATGGGTCAAACTGCCTTCCCAGACTGATCCTGCGCTGATCGCCCGGATCCGGGAACATGCTTACAGGATTCAGCAGATTGCAGAGGTGTTTATCGTGATCGGTATCGGCGGATCCTACCTCGGTTCCCGTGCCGTGATCGAAGCGCTCTCATCCTCTTTTCCGGAAATGATCCGTTCTCCAGAATCGCCTGTGATACTCTTTGCAGGAGAGAATCTGAGTGCCGAATACCATGCCGATCTGCTGAATGTGATGGATCAATATTCCTGTGCAGTGGCCGTAATATCCAAATCGGGGACTACCACCGAACCAGCTGTTGCGTTTCGACTAATCAAGCAGAAACTGGAGAACAAGTATGGAAAGGAGGGTGCCTGCGAACGGATCATCGCAATCACGGATGCCTCAAGGGGAGCATTGAAAACGATAGCCGATAAGGAGGGTTATGCGAGTTACATTATTCCCGACAACGTAGGCGGCCGGTATTCGGTTCTCACGCCGGTAGGACTCCTTCCCATTGCCGTTGCCGGACTGGATATCGGGATGCTGGTTGAAGGTGCTGCTGAGATGGAGAAGATCGCTTGCTCTGCACCTGCTTTCTCGAGCAATCCAGCCACCCTTTACGCTGCCATACGAAACCTTCTTTACGAACAGGGGAAAACCACTGAGATCATGGTCACCTATCAGCCACATCTGGTCATGCTTACCGAATGGTGGAAACAGCTTTACGGAGAAAGTGAAGGCAAGGAAGGGAAAGGGATCTTCCCGGCAGGAGTGACATTTACATCCGACCTTCACTCTATGGGGCAGTTTATCCAGGAAGGTAATCGGAATCTCTTCGAATCTGTTCTTTCGGTTAACAGGCCCAACCAGGAACTGATGATCCCCAATGACCCTGATAACACCGATGGGCTCAATTATCTGGCGGGGAAAAGCCTGTCTGATGTAAATCACAAGGCAGAAGAGGGAACCCGGATGGCTCATGTCGAGGGGGGCGTTCCAAATATCTGCATCGCGATCCCCTCCCTGAATGCCTCTTATCTTGGCCAACTACTATACTTTTATGAGTTCGCCTGTGGCGTGAGCGGATATACACTGGGAGTGAACCCCTTTGACCAGCCAGGAGTAGAGGCCTATAAACGAAACATGTTCAGGCTATTGGGGAAACCGGGATTCTAGGACGAAGGACGAAATACGAGCATACTCCCGCATTTTTGCTTTTTGCTTTTCGCTTAATTTTTTGGGCTGAAGCCCGATGTTATCCCGCCCTCTGTACCCGTCGGCTAAAGCCGACGGCAATTCATCACCTCATCACCTCATCACCCCATGACCCCATGACCCCATGACCTCATGACCTCATGACCCCTTCAATCACCTCTGGATAATGCCTGTATTCCAACTCATGTATTTTTTTTGCCAGGCTCTCGGCCGTATCACCCTTTTCCACAGGACATTTTGCCTGAAAGATTATCTGCCCTTCATCGTAGGCTGCATTTACATAATGGATGGAGATGCCTGATTCAGAATCTCCGGCCTCAATGACTGATTTATGAACCCGCATACCGTACATTCCTTTTCCTCCAAATTTGGGAAGCAGGGCAGGGTGAATGTTGATGATTCGAAAAGGGTATGCCTTTAACAGGTAGTCGGGGACCAGCCAGAGAAACCCTGCGAGCACCAGAAAATCGATGCCCTGGACAGTGAGAATGTCGAGGAGATACTGGGAGTGATTGAGGTCGGCACGCGTAAAAACAACTGTTGGAATATGCAGATTTCGCGCCCTCTCCAGCACATAGGCATCAGGATTGTTGCAGAGTAACAGGGTGACACGGATTGTGGGATGATCGTTGAAATGCTCGATAATCCTCTGTGCGTTGGATCCGTTTCCGGAGGCAAAAATGGCAATTCGTTGCATGTGAGAGTAGATGTTTCCGCTACAAATGTACAAAACGATCCGGATGTTTGATTCTTACCCTAACTGTCGCGTAATTAATGTATTGACAGTCAATTCAGTGGTTTGTCCAAATGTTAAAAATCGTTAAAATCTGTTGTGTGGTAACAATATTATTCATTTCTTTGCACACCGTTTAACCAAAAAAGGAGAAATATGTCTGACATTGCAGCAAAAGTTAAAGCTATCATCGTTGATAAGCTTGGCGTTGATGAGAGTGAAGTTACGCCAGAAGCAAGCTTCACAAATGATTTGGGAGCTGACTCTCTGGATACAGTAGAGCTCATCATGGAGTTCGAAAAAGAATTTGACATTGCTATCCCCGATGATCAGGCTGAAAAAATCAGCACAGTAGGAGACGCAACGGCGTATATCGAGAACAATACGAAATAAGGAATATTTTCACGTGGATTTAAGACGGGTTGTTGTAACTGGCCTTGGGGCCATTACACCTATTGGTAAGAATGCCGATGAATATTGGCAAGCGCTTATCAATGGCGTAAGTGGCGCTGCAGAAATTGTTAAGTTCGACGCCTCCAAATTCAAGACCAGGTTTGCCTGCGAGGTAAAAAATTTCGATGCGGAAGATTATTTCGATCGCAAAGAGGCACGCAAGTATGACCTTTACACACATTACGGGATCGTTTCAAGCGATGAAGCGATCAAGGATGCAGGGCTGGACCAGGAAGGTGTTGTGGACAAGACCCGTGTTGGTGTTATCTGGGCCTCCGGCATCGGTGGTCTGGATACCCTGATCTACGAGGTCTCCGGCTACCTGAGAGGTGATGGAGTCCCACGTTACAACCCATTTTTCATTCCCAAGATGATCGCCGACATTACAGCCGGCCACATCTCTATCAGGTATGGCTTTATGGGACCCAACTTTGCCACGGTTTCGGCATGTGCCTCATCGGCTAATGCCCTCGCCGATGCGTTTTTGTATATCCGCATGGGCAAGGCCGACGTTTTCGTTACCGGCGGATCTGAGGCAGCGATCAACCCGGCTGGCGTTGGAGGTTTTAATGCGATGCACGCCATTTCAACCCGCAATGATGATCCAAAAACCGCTTCACGGCCTTTCGACAAGGATCGCGACGGCTTTGTCATGGGTGAAGGTGGCGGGGCGCTGGTTTTTGAAGAGTTGGAACATGCGCTGAAACGAGGAGCCAAGATCTACGCTGAAGTGGCTGGTGCCGGACTTTCCGGTGATGCATACCACATGACAGCCCCGCATCCGGAAGGACTTGGAGCCATCCTCAGCATGAAAGCAGCTGTTGAAGACGCCGGATTGAAGAAGGAAGATATCGACCATATCAATACCCACGGCACTTCTACTCCCGCCGGGGATATTGCAGAACCAAAAGCGATCATTTCTTTTTTTGGCGATCATGCCTACAACATCAACATCAACTCCACCAAATCAATGACCGGGCACCTGCTTGGAGCAACCGGAGCTGTGGAGGCGATTGCTTGCATCATGGCCGTTAAAGACAACATCGTACCCCCCACAATTAACCACTTCACCGACGATCCCGAAATCGACAGCAGGCTCAATTTCACCTTCAATAAAGCGCAGAAAAGAATTGTGAATGTAGCACTAACCAACACGTTTGGGTTTGGGGGCCACAACGCCAGCCTGATTTTTAAGAAATACCAACCATAATCATTTTTCAGGCCAGGATTGTCCAGATTCATTAAATCTTCCTCGGATAGGAAATTAGCCGCTTCGATAAAGAATATTCTCGGGTTCAAACCTGGTAATATTGCTCTGTATAAACTGGCATTTCTCCATCGATCCATTGGTCAAGAGGTTGTGAGGGGTGTAAAAGTCAACAACGAACGCCTCGAATTTCTGGGTGATGCCATCCTGGATGCTATTACAGCCGACTTCCTGTTCAAAATATTCCCAACACAGGATGAAGGATTCCTTACCGAGATGAGAGCTAAGATCGTTAGCCGGTCTCAACTGAATAAACTTGCACAGAAGCTGGGACTGGATAACCTGATCCAGCTTGATGGGGGGAATGGCATTTTTCGTTCCTATAAGGGAGATGCGTTCGAAGCGCTTATCGGCGCGATCTACCTGGATAAAGGGTATAAGTTTACCCGCAAGATCCTCATAGAGCGGATCATCAAACACTACTTCGATCTTGACGAACTGGTAAATCAGGAACTGAACTTCAAGAGCAAGGTCATTGAATGGGCCCAAAAAGAGCGAAAAAATATTCAGTTCATTGTCGTGAACGAGATTGGGACCGGATACAAGAAACAGTATATTGTTGAAGTCGTTGTGGATGGCACACCAATTGCCCGAAGTCAGCACTACTCAATCAAAGGAGCAGAACAACTGGCATCCGAGAAATCCTGGTCGCAAATATCCTCAGAGCCTATTGACTAAGTCTTAATTTTTTACTACCTTTGTAAAAGGGACAAGAAATTAAGCAATGGCTAAACGGGTATTTCTGGAAGTACGTTCGGGTTCCACTTCTTACACACTGGTGGGACTCTCAACTCAGTTGAAAGACTATCGCCTCTCATTTTTGCTTAATAAACTTCCCGGATTCAGCTTCTCCCGTTTTGAGGATCTGATGATACCAGTTCCGGAGGCTGAGGAGCCAATCCCCTTTTCGATCTACACTTCAATTGATGAGGAAAATTTTAACTACTTTACACTCCTCTCCAACAGAAGTAACGACCATTTCCTGATCCCATCCGTTAAGCAAACTGATTATCTCCTGATCATTGAGGGTCCCTTTAAAAGACCTCAGATGGACAACCTGCTTAAGGCTCTCAGAACAATCCCAAACATCCTGCTGGCCACGGAGATCAATACAACATCCATCAAGCAGTTCGAGAACCTGATTTCTGACCTTGAACTGCATATCATGAAGAATAAACAGTGATTACTCACCTTATAAAAACCGGAGGTTACTATGTTTGAAAATTTGAAAGAAACGCTGGATAAAGGGATTGAATATGCCTTTATGACCAGTGAAAAGATTGCTAAAGCAGCCAAAGAGCTTGCCAAGGAGAACAATCTTACCAAAGAGGAGGCAAAAAAATTATTGGACTATCTGCAGCAGAAGTCGGAGCAAACCAGAGATAATCTGGAAAAAACCGTACAGGATTTCATCAAGGCAACCCTGAAGAAGATGGATATCCCAACCAGGGAAGATGTGAAGAAGCTTGAAGAGCGGCTCCGGAAGCTGGAAGGCAAAAAAAAGCCTGCCAAGAAGAAAGTTGTGGCAAAGCCAAAGGTCAAAGCTAAAAAATAGAACGCGCCAGGAGCCTGTAACATGCTGAATTTATTTAAAATAGGATCTGCTGTCAGTGAAATCGGACGGGCACGTGAGATCATCGGGATCATTGTGAAATACGGTTTCAATGATTGGATCAGCAAGAACGGGTTGGGGAAATACCTTGTAACCAAAAAGAGGCTTGCCCGGATCGGCAAGTACAACACCTGGGAACGTGTAAGGATGGCCATCGACGAACTGGGTCCCACCTTTATCAAACTTGGTCAGATCCTGGCCGATCGGCCCGACATCATTCCCGAACCACTCAGGATTGAACTCTCCAGGTTACAGGATGAGGCAGAACCGATGTCGGATGACGTGGCTATCAAATCGATTGAGAAAGAGCTGAAGCACCCGTTGATGGAAGTTTTCCGCGACTTCGACTGCATGAATATCGCTTCAGCCAGTATAGCCCAGGTCTACCGGGCTACACTTAAAACCGGAGAAGAGGTTTGTGTGAAGATCCAGCGCCCCGATATTGGCCAAAAGATTGAACTGGACCTTCACCTGATGGAATATTTTGCCATGAGGATGCAGCGGAACAACCCGGAAATGGAGGCCATCGATGTGCTTGGTGTGGTCAGGGAGTTTGGCAAAACTATCCGGAAGGAGTTGGATTTCAGGCATGAAGCGGCAAATGTGGTGCGTTTCAGGCACAACTTCGAAGGAGACCCGGATGTATATGTCCCAAAGGTTTACAACGAATATACTACCGATAAGATTATTGTGGAGGAGTATATTTCAGGGATAAAAATCAGCGATACCGACGCATTGATTCAGGCCGGCAATGACCCGGTTGTGATAGCCCGAAAAGCAGTGAGGACAATCTTCGACATGATCTTCAATCATGGTTTTTTTCATGCTGATCCTCATCCGGGGAATATCTTCGTATTAGAAAACAACGTCCTGACCTTTGTCGACTTCGGAATGATGGGATCACTCAGGGAAGAACACCTGTTTTTCCTTGGAAAGTATACCCTGGGATATATCCAGAGGGATGCCCACAATATGACTGAAGCTCTGCTGCTTGTATCGGGGAAGCGGCACTTTGTTCAACGACGCGAGCTGGAGTTTCAGATCGGGGAGATGATGGCCCACTACAGGTACCTTCCTATCGAGGAGATGGATTTCGGGAAGGTGCTTCAGGAGTCGATCGACATCATCGTGAAATTTGGACTCAAGATCCCTCCCAGCATTTATTTACTGGTGAAATGCCTTGCAACCATTGAGCGTGTATCTGTCAAACTTTACCCTGGCATCGATTTCGTGGATGAAATGCAACCCTATGCCCTCGATCTTTTTGCCCGACAGTTTGATCCGAAAACTATTGCACGGGAAGTTTTCGATTCCCTGAAAGAATATTACAGACTTGTGATGGAACTTCCCTCCGACCTCAATGAAATCATCTATAAGATCAAAGAGGGGAAATTTAAAACCCTCATAGAGATCAAAGGTTTTGAACCACTTGTTGAAGAGATTGAGCAAACCAGCAATCGGGTATCCATCGCCATCGTACTGGCTGCACTGATTATAGGTGGATCGATCATTTCTCAGCAGGAAGAGATTCGCTGGATCGGCACCACCATCTTCGTCCTGGCCGGGGTCCTTGGGTTTGCCTTACTGTTCAAACTGTTCAGGAGGGGCAAGTACTAACATTATTAAATCCCAAATAAAAAGCACCAAAAAACAACTAAATTCCAAATCTCAAAAACCAATGTTCAAAACCTTATTGATGTTGAAAATTTAGGAATTTCGATCATTGAATATTGGTCCTTATTTGTTCTTTGGAATTTGATTTTTGGTATTTGAGTTCCATTAGATAGCTCCCCGGAACTGTTTCAGAAACCTCACATCGTTCTCGAAGAAGAGCCTCAGGTCGCGGATTTGGTATTTCAGCATGGTGATTCGTTCAATACCCATACCAAAGGCAAAACCAGTATAGGTTTCGGGATCGATGTTACAGTTTTTAAGCACCTGAGGATCTACCATCCCGCACCCCAGGATCTCAACCCATCCGGTATATTTGCAGATATTACACCCCTTCCCCCCGCAGATGTTGCAGGAGATATCCATCTCACCTGAGGGTTCAGTGAATGGGAAGAAAGAGGGGCGAAGACGGATCCGGGTCTCTTCACCAAACATCTCCCGGGCAAAAAAGTAGAGCGACTGTTTCAGGTCGGCAAAGGAGACATCTTTATCAACATAGAGACCCTCCACCTGGTGGAAAATGCAGTGTGCCCTGGCCGAGATCGCCTCATTACGAAACACCCGTCCGGGGAATATTTTCCGGATCGGAGGTTCCACCTGCTCCATTATGCGGACCTGTACCGATGAAGTATGTGTTCGCAGGAGAATGTCGGGATTCCGCTGGATAAAATAAGTGTCCTGCATATCCTTGGCCGGATGTTCGGCAGGAAAGTTGAGTGCAGAAAAATTGTACCAGTCGTTTTCAATTTCCGGCCCTTCTGCAACAGAATAACCCAGTCGGGAGAAGATATCAGTGATCTGATTCCTGACGATGGATAACGGATGCCTGGCTCCAAGCCTCACCTGGCCAGTAGGGCGGGTGAGATCCAAGTCGGCGCCCTCCTCAGTGTTATCCCCTTCAAAGGATAGTTTTAATTCATCCAGTTTCTCGGAGGCGCTGGCCTTTAGTTTATTCAGGAGTTGTCCAACAGCCCTTTTTTCCTCATTGGGGACGGTACGGAACTCCTCAAAGAGAATAGAGATCAACCCTTTCTTGCTCAGGTATTTGATACGGAGTTGCTCCACCATCTCCCCGGCAGAAGCTGTCAGGGTTTCAATCTCATGTTGAAGTTGCTCAATTTTCTCCTGCATAGCGGCGAGAAATAATTAATCGATCAGTTCGATCGTCATTTTAATATCCTGAACCGGTCGATCGCCAGAGTTTTTTTGAACGAGCGCAATCTTATCGATGACAGCCAGCCCTTCTGTAATTTCACCGAAAACGGTGTAATTCATATCCAGGAAGGGTGTCCCACCAAGTGTTTCGTAAGCTTTTTTCTGCTCATCGGTGTAGGTTAATCCCATTTGTGATGCTATTCCATTTAGTTGGGACTCAGGATAGGTTTTTCCCTGGACGATATAGAATTGCGATCCCGAAGAGGCTTTTTTAGGGTTCACCTGGTCGGCTTGCCTTGCTGCTGCCAGTGCGCCTTTCTTGTGGATCAGGTTGCTGTTGAATTCGGCAGGGACTGTATATCCCGGACCTCCGGCGCCTAATGCTACACCCGGTTTTGCATCCCGTGAATTAGGATCACCGCCCTGGATCATAAATCCGGAGATTACCCTGTGAAACAGAAGATCGTTAAAATAACCCTCCTGGATCAGTTTGGCAAAGTTATCCCGATGCAGGGGAGTTTCATTGTAGAGGTACCCCTTCATATCGCCATAACTTGTATGGATAACAAATTTGGTCACCTTTTCAGTTGATTTTTTTTGAGACATAGCTGAAATGTTAAAGATCATAAATCCGATCAGAATAAAAATCCATCCTTTTTTCATAGGTACTTTAAGTTTTTAGTTGGAAGTGGGTGCAAAAATAATGAAATTTTCAGTGGCCGTGATCTAACGCCTGTGGTTTTTCTTCGTTTCGCCGAAGCATTTCCGGCATAGTGGCTCATAAACATCTGTCTCCCCAACCCTGATCCGGGCGTCGTCCGGCACGATCCGGTGAGAGTAATGTGCCAGATCGCCACATTGGATACAGATGGCATGTACCTTTGATACATACTCGGCAGTTGCCATCAACGCCGGCATCGGGCCAAAGGGAACCCCGAGGTAATCGAGGTCGAGACCGGCTACAATGACACGAATTCCCTGGTCGGCCAGGGTGTTGCATACGTGTGTGAGCTCATCATCGAGAAATTGGGCTTCATCAATGCCAACAACTTCAACGTCGTTGGTCAACAACAGGATACTCGATGCGGATTCGACCGGCGTGGAAGGAATGGAATTTTCATCGTGCGACACAACATCCTCTGTGTTGTAGCGGGTATCCACCTTAGGCTTGAATATCTCAACACGTTGCCTGGCAATCAGGGCGCGCTTGAGCCGGCGGATCAGTTCTTCGGTTTTACCGGAGAACATCGATCCGCAAATTACTTCGATCCAACCCAGGCGGTTGATCTGTCTGTTCTTTTCAAGGAGCATAATCCAGGTTCAGTTCTATCGAAGTGAGAAATCTGTTATCTTTACACCACGAAGACAAATGTACAAAATCACCCGAAATATTTCTGCTGTATGAACCCTGAAATCATATACAACCAGTTATCAAGCCTGCTGGAGGCTATCCAGGAACAATATGAGACCATCCGTAAGAAGGAAGGGCCCATCCCGCAGATCGAAATAGATATCCTCCTCGAAAACATCAGGAAGCTTTACGACCAGGTCCACCTCCTCAACAAAGTAAGGGCGGGGCATGCCCCGCCCCTGCATCCATCACCCCAGTCTGTAACGTCGGGGCATGACCCCTCTTTAGCCGCTCAACCCTCAGCACCTCCTTCACCAATCCTATCTGTAGAACGCCCGAAATCTGAGATCAGGAGGGAGGAACAGACCGCAAAAGCACCTAAAGCCGCAGACCTTGATCTCTTTGCTGAAGAGGAACCTACATTCAACATGAAGCTTAAAGAAGCCCGGGAGCAAACCATGCCGCGCAAAGCTGAGCCCGTTGAACACCTGAAACAGCTAATCAGCATCAACGATAAATTCATTTTCATCAATGAACTTTTCGATGGCAATCTTAAGGAATACAACGAAGCCATCGAAACGCTCAACGGCTTCGATGTGAGGAACGAGGCATATACTTACCTCGACCTGCTCCGCACAAAAAACCTCTGGGATCTTAGATCCGGTACATTGATGAAGCTGAAAGAGATTGTTGAGAGGAAGTATTAACCACTAAATCCCCTGAAGGGGAATTTCTCTGCTTCGCAGTCATATCCTCCCCAAGGGAGGAGTAAGTCCCCTTCAGGGGATTTAGGGGCAGATTTCACAAAGGATCTCCTCCACCTCCTCAACCGTTATTGCTGTCACCAGCCTCCTTCTAAATGGTTTCATATCGGGGATTCCTTTTAAATATCCACTGTAGAATTTCCGGAATTCGAGGAGAGTAAGCCGTTCACCTTTGTATAACAAAGATTTCTGGAAATGTTCATGTAGAATGGCAATCCGTTCCGCAATATCAGGTTGGGCTGGGATTAAGCCGGATTGGATGTATGACCTGATTTCCCGGAAGATCCATGGGTTTCCTGTAGCTGCGCGGCCGATCATCAGTCCATCTACTGCCGTTTGATCAAGTCTCTCTTTCGCTATCAGAGCATTGGTGATATCGCCATTGCCAAAAACCGGGATGTGCATCCGAGGATTCCTCATGACTTCGCCAATCAATCTCCAGTCGGCCTGTCCGCCATATTGCTGTACCGCAGTTCTTCCATGGATCGCCACGGCGGCGATACCAAGGTCCTGCAACTGCTCTGCCAGAGTTACAATTGGCTGATCACCCGCGTCCCAACCAAGTCGGGTTTTGACTGTGACAGGCAAACGTGTTGCTTTGACTACTGCTCCGGCAATTTCAAGCAACCGGGGAATCTCCTTCAGCAATGCGGCTCCCGCTCCTTTTCTAACCACCTTTCGCACCGGGCAACCAAAGTTCAGATCGATCATGTCTGGCGCCGCCTCTTCGGCCAATTCAGCCGCCCTTCGCATCGAAGCCACATCGTGGCCGAAGATCTGGATGGCCAAGGGCCTTTCCATCTCTTCATACGTGAGCTTGATCCGGCTTTTTAAGGCATCCCGGATGAGCCCTTCAGAAGAGATGAACTCTGAAACGACCAGGTCGGCACCAAATTTCCTGCAAACCGACCTGAAAGGGGAGTCGGTAATGTTCTCCATCGGAGCCAGTATGAGACATGGCTGCGGGAGAGTCGTATTTCCGATTGTGATCAAATTAATTTATATTCGTGGCAAAAATAGTGAAATCGGCAACGCAATGAAAACCCCTTTGCTCCATGCTCTTCAGCCATTTCCCCGAATCCTCTTTTCGGTGTTGCTGATCATCTCGTGCCTGCTTATTTTTTTTCTGGGAGGGATTCTGTTGGCGATACCTTTTTTCAACCTGTCCCTTTCTGAGATTCTCTCTCTCCTATCAGATTATGCTAACCCGCAAGCTGTATCATTACTAAAATACCTGCAAATCATCCAGGAAGTGGGGATTTTTATCGTACCTCCGTTGCTCGCAGCATTTCTGTTTGCAACCAAACCATTGCAATACCTCAAACTCACGCATTCTCCCAGATGGGAAAGCTGGGTGCTGGCCACTATCATCATGATAACATCAATCCCAGCCATCAGCCAATTGATTATCCTCAATGAAGCGATGCAGCTTCCTTCCTGGTTAGCGCGCATGGAGGAGTGGATGAAGAATGCTGAAGATCAGGCCAAAGTGCTCACAGAGGCATTCCTGGAAGTGGATTCCACCGGAGGATTCCTGTTGAACCTGTTGATGATAGCCATACTGCCGGCTATTGGAGAGGAACTCCTCTTTCGTGGGCTTTTTCAGAGACTTTTTAACGAATGGTTTGGCAATATCCATATCGCCATCCTCTTAGCAGGGTTTCTTTTTGGAGCAATGCATCTGCAGTTCTACGGAATCCTACCCCGTGCAGTTCTGGGAATCCTTTTCGGCTATCTGTTTTACTGGTCGGGTTCGCTCTGGATACCGATTTTTGCCCACTTCCTGAACAATGCAGTGGCTGTAACCGTCTCTTTTCTGGAACGCCAGGGTGTGATTGGGATAAGCCTTGAAGAGTTCGGTAACACCGACAGCCTGCTCCTGATTCTCTCCAGTTTTGTTGTAACAGCAGGCGCTCTCTTCCTTTTCAGGCATTTAGGTTTCGCCACGAACAAACGAATCACTCTATAACTGTGAGCACATGAATATAGATATTCGCCTGTTCATGCTATTCGTCTTGTTTTCTCTTATCCCGTCAATCCTTATTGCCCAGGAGCCTGATACCAATATGCTCCCCATACGCGAAAAGGGGAAAAAAGGATGGACCTTTGGCGCGTTGCCAGTAGTCGCATACGACGCCGATCAGGGGTTTCAGTTTGGTGCGCTGGGTCAGGTCTTCTATTATGGCGACGGCTCAACCTATCCTGAATACCGGCATACCATCTACGCGGAGGCCTCCTGGTTTACCAAGGGTGGAGCGGTTTACCAGTTATTCTACGACTCAAAATACCTGATACCGGGTAGCATCAGGCTGACAGCAGATTTAAGTTATCTGACAGAAAAAGCTCTTGACTTTTATGGGTTCAATGGCTACCAGGCAAATTACATTCCTTCTTTAGCAGAGGAGGGCAGTGACGATTATATCTCCCGGATGTTCTACCGCCAGCAGCGGAAGATGCTCCGTGTTTTAGTCGACTTCCAGGGACCAATCATTGGGCAGAAATTCAGATGGCTGGCCGGCATCAACTTTTTCAATATTGAAATGGCAACGGTCGACGTTGAACGCATCAACAAAGGGAAAGCAGAGGATAAGAATCTCCCTGATACAACCTTGCTGTATGACCACTATGTTGATTTTGGTCTGATTGGATCACAGGAGAAAAGTGGCGGAAATATCATCTACCTGAAGCTTGGACTTATTTATGATACCCGCGACAATGAAGCTGCCCCCAACCGGGGAATCTGGTCAGAGATACTTTTGATGAATGCACCCACTTTCCTGGGCAACGACCCGTATGCCTTCATTAAACTGGCTGTGACACACAGGCAGTACATTACCCTTGTCAGGAATAAACTGGTTGCAGCGTACCGACTGACATACCAGGGAACTATCGGAGGGACAGCTCCCTTCTACATTGAGCCGTATATGTACAACTCATGGTCCCTTACCACCAAACCCGATGGATTGGGAGGAGCCCGAACACTCCGTGGAATCCTTCGTAACCGGGTGGTTGGAGAAGGGATTGCGTTTGGAAATGTAGAACTCCGGTGGAAGTTCTTAGAGGGAAAATTGTTTAAACAGAATATCTACCTGGCACTGCTGGGATTTCTCGATGGAGGAATGGCTGTTCAGGAGATCAAGATATACCGCGACCTGGTTCCTGAGGACCAGCAATCCTTTTACTTCGACAAAACCCACGACAGCATGCATTGGTCAGCCGGCATCGGACTGCGGGCAGCCCTGAACGAGAATTTCATCATCTCGGTCGATTATGGGTTTGCATTCGACAGACAAGATGGGAATAGCGGGTTGTATATCGGAATAGGGAACGTTTTTTAGTCGTAAACATCTGCCAACTTCAGGCTGCCAACTACCAACTGAACTATAGCCCCAGAAACTGAATGGAAAGTCCGCAAACGAGAATTGTCGCACCGGCAATGGCATGCATATAACGCTCCAGCTTTTTCATAGGAAGAAACTGGATCCCGAAGGATGACACCAGCACAATCGTCATCATGGTTCCGATAGTAATGAATCCAAATACGGAGGCAACCCATACAACGCTCCAGAGGCTTTCGGTGGCGGCAGGATACATCAGGAGTGGGATCAAAGGTTCACAGGGACCAAATATGAAGATGGTAAACAGGATCCATGGGGTCAGGCTTTTCACTCCATCTGTCTGATGGACATGGAGGTGTTGATCATGGTGATTGTGCACATGCGTGTGCGTTTCGCCACTATGATGCATATGAATATGGGTGTGTGGTTTGTTCCGGATTGCCCTGCGGATGCCCCAGGCCATATAAGCGAAACCAAAACCAATCAGCAGCCATGCAGCAATCTCTCCACGGAATGATTCGATAGCCACCAGGTTGGTTACGGCGATTCCAAGAGCGATACCCATCATCCCAAGTAAAACAGAACTCAGGATGTGACCAACCCCGCATAAAAATGTAATCCAGGATGTTTTTGCCATAGACCAGTTTCTGGCTTTGGCCATAACGATGAATGGCAGGTAGTGGTCGGGACCAAAAAGTGTATGGACGAACCCAAGGGAGGCTGCCGTAATGGAGAGCAACAGGAGTTCCTGCGTTACTTCCATATACCCAGAATGATACCTGCAATACCAAGGCCAATGATCACATAAAAGCCATCGATCAGCCACAGGACGATCGACCTTCGCTGGTAGAGGTAATTTATTCCCATAGCGCACATACCAAAGAAGAATCCGGAAAAGATCCCGAGATACATACCGGTCAGCCAGGTAATATCTTCAGGTTTATGAACAGTGAGCATAAAGTTTAACCCAAAGACCATAATGAACATCAATACGAAACTTAGGCCAAAGATCATGGCCATATTGGCTTTTTTCAGATCCTCTTCGTTAAATCCAAGCTCTTTCTGCCAGCGTTTTCCAAAAAGAACCGGACTATACCACAAAGCTCCAAGAGCCCAGAATGCGACCGTTGCTACCAGCAACGACCAGATATTAATGATTGGACATGTCATACTTTAAGGGTTTTAGACAGGCAAATATACATTAATTTAGAATGGTTCCACAAAAAAGAGATTGTCTCGATGTTTTGAGACAACCTCTTTCAGAATAAACCAAACAATATGAGAGAAAAATTACTTAACGTATTCGTAACCCATTATTTGTGCATCAGTAAAAATAGTCATTCCGGCAGCACCCATGTCATCATGAGCCATTCCGTTCATTCCATAAAGTAACGACTTTGCATCATACCCCAGCAAACGAAGGTAAGCTGCAAGGAATGAGCTGGTTTGACCGGTGTAGCAATAAACTGCAATAGGCTTGTCTGTAGGAAGTGTTTTCAGGTCGGCTGCGAGTTTAATCGAGGCTTTTGGCGTATACTGGGTAGCTCCGGGTACATGCCCAAAGTCGGCATACTGATCGGCTGGCCAGTAATTCACGATGTAATAACTAGTCAGGTTCCCAAAGAGGGTGGCTTTGTCAACTTTTGCAGGACCATACCCTTCGGTCAGCAAAACTGCAAGACGTGCCTGGAGAATCTCCGGTCCGGTAGTTTTTCCGGTTGAGAGTACCGGCATATTACCCATGGGACCTTTCGGTGTTTCTGTTTTGACAAGTTGGGTAGCGTATGCGTTTCCGATTGCAGTCTGCCAACCGGCTGCAAATTTTTCGTTCCAGGAACACATTCCCCATTTCATGGAGAAAACTTTGTCATAACCTGCTATCCGAAGAAGAAGGGTAGCAAAACCAGCTGTTTGGCCAGAATAACATACGATAACCACTTTTGAGTAAGGGGTTTGGTCTAAGGCTGCAACATGCGTCAGAACATCGGCTAATGGCATGTTATGGGCATTGGCAATGTGACCGGAATCAAAATCAGCTGCTGAACGGATGTCGATGATGTAAACCTGGCCTGTAAGGTTCAGGGTATAGACATCTGTTGCGCTGGTGATAGAGGGCATATCGCTGTTAACATAATCTTTGCCAAGAGGCGAACTGGTCGATTCCAGATAGGTCGCCAACACTTCAGATTCATTTACTGCTGGTGTTGGATCTGGATCGTCATCTTTTTTACAAGAGGTAACAAAGACAAATGCTAGCAGGATACAAAGGATCCAAAAATTTGTTTTTTTCATAGTTTAATGGTTATTTGTTTTAGTATTAATTAATTAGTAATAGGATGATAGTGATATTTATTATCTGAACCATGATGCTGGCAACTTTCCATCGACCGTGATGGATGATGTTGCCCCAATTTCCCATACAAGAAGATTATCTTCGAATAGATACAACTCTTTGTTGATCAAGGTGCCACCTTCGTTGCGGATATGGCAGTTGGATGAACAAGCTTTGCCGTCGGACACCTGGGTGCGGTCAGTCCACTTAAGGATATTGTGAGGAGTGGTGTAATTGTATGTAGGGAATACATCGAAGTTTGCATATTGTGGCACACCAAAGAGCTCCCAGTTATCTGGCGCTGCGAGGGTACGGCGTACCAGTGCGAAATCATAACCAGTTTTGATCGTGGGAATTGGATTGGAGGCAATCTTGAAATCCATGTAGGAAGGAATCCGGGCTCCCTCGCCGTGAATGTGGCAACTTCCGCAATTGTTGTAGACTTGTGAATGGCAAACCTGGCAATTGAAGTCATTGAGGTGTACGGAGTGATAGGTGTTTGCAGATGCTAATCCTGTATGG
>Ga0351968_1008_pt1 | contig 42790 bp, 33 predicted proteins | sample BONcelHFGM3001D5_FD_206755 | JGI IMG/M metagenome (GOLD analysis project Ga0351968, IMG submission 206755) | Enriched cells from coal bed in the Powder River Basin, Montana, United States - BONCAT cells FGM rep1 HSBNCT.FGM.300.1.D5 ...
TTACCAGATTCTTTTGAAGAACATTTCATCACCTCAATTCTGGACTGAGGCGTCCCTGCCTCCAGGACAATCCGGTAATCATCCTGCTGTGTTTCCATAGTCCTGTTACTCAGACTGAAAGTTCGGTAAAACCTGGTCGTGGGTACAATCTGAATTCCATTAAATGATGATATCGCGATCCACTGGCCTGATCTGAACACCCCAAAGAGCAGGTGGCAGGTTCGAACCCTGCGCTTCTCCGTATCAACTTCACAAGCACTGCCAGAGAAGCCAACAAAAGCTCCCAACAGGATCAGGATCAAACCAGTCCAGTAAAAGGGGAGTAAAAGGATCCCTACTATCACCAGGATGATACCGGCGAAAGAGCCTCCAGGGCCGAAAGACTTATCAAGCCGATACGTTTTTCGCATGGGGCAAAGTTATAAAAATAGTGAAGGAGGCGATAGAGTGGTGAAGTGATGGAGTGATCCTTCATGACATGTATTCTCAGGAACAGGAGGCCTGACATTCAATCGATTAAAGCATAACCTTGCAGAAGTGGTTCAGGCGAATTTTAATGTAATTTCTGTCGGCGCAAACGGATTTGTTACAATTTCGTCACTTACATGTTTCAGCAGGAGTACCAGGTGACGAAGATTTTTAGGATCCTTCAGGTTAATCAAGGCAGTCAATATACGATGCGCTGTCAACTTTAGATGATTGGAAGCAGGTCTTTCAGAGAGCCTTCTTAACAGTGGGGTCATACATGGTCTCCCTATATGAATCAGACCTTCAGCAGCAATCAAGCTGACATCTCTCTCAGGATCTTCCAGCGATGCGATAAGAGGCTGGATTGAAGAACGGTGGCCGATCAGGCTAATAATTTTAATAGCTTCCATACGAATAATCTTGTTACTCGAACCCAGTAGTAGATTCAACTGTGGTAGAACCTTCGGGCCTAACTTAACCAACAATTCCCCAGCACAATGGTGTGTGTCAATGTCTGGATTATCAATCAGATCCGAAAATAAGGTGGACACATTATCCGGAGATTCTCCGATCTCAGCATTAGGTTCTGTACTCAAAAGTGGTTTCATCTGTTAATAATTTTGATTTTAATGGTCAGATGGAATATCCATTAGTATCATTTACGATTGGCATAAACGGCGTTTGGATGGATATTTCATAGTTTTAATCTTACGGTATAAAACTACAATCATTAATATGGAAAATTGTTACATAACTTTTTAAAATTTTTGCATAATTCACACATTATCGTATCTCGATTTGCCACAGAGCGTATCTCGACTCCTGGATGGAAGGGTCGGAGGGATATTCCCAGAATACTTTCTCTCCCAATGTATATGCAATAGGGGAATTGAATATGGGGCCATCATAACTCCTCAAAGTATTCAAAAGCGTCAATAATATCCAGGTATACCCCATCGAACCCGGCATCAAGGATCCGTTTAATATAGGAATTGTCGTTCCCGTAAATAATGGCTTGCCATTCTGGTTCCCAATATCTTACGTAAAAGTTTCCAGGCCAGTCGGGGTTTGGGTGGTCAAGCCATGCAGGATTGGCAAATTCCCAACCTGGTTGCCAGTAATAGCGGTAGTTCTCAGCCTCACCAATGCTCAAATAACAAATAACCAGCCTGTTTGCTTTGTTGGTTTTGATTTTGAGTGAGGCAATTTCTTCATTGGAAAGTGGTGTATCTCCATCAAAAAAAAGGTCAATGATAAGGATGTCATAGTTCGTACCTCTCAATGAATCAAGGAATTGCTGCCGGGAAGAATAATTCCATGGATTTAAAAGAAGCAGGAAATTTTGGCCCTGATCGAGGGTTTGAATTGAATTGACATTCACATTAAATATTGGAGAGGGATACTCAGGAATGTTATCAAGTTCCCGGTGGTCGGCTGCAAAAGAGATATACCCTTTGGTTTCATTTCGCTGATAAGAGTCCTTCATATCTGGGTGAGCGTTGCAATAGTCAGTCACGAAAATGACTTTCCCCTCCATTTTGACGCGATCTAGGAATCCCTGCATATACTTGGATTCATCAGTTGGAGTTAGGGTCCCATCGCCATTGTATCCGTAGAAGAGATCTTCGCGTGCTTGCCCTGTGATTGATTGCAGGTATGTTGTTGCCAGAGGTCCCGATGATTCCCCGTTCAGGGTGGTCAGTTCCTGTCCGTTTTGGGGAATTACGATGAATCCGGGTTCATAACTTCTTGCAAATGCAGAAATTCGTTGAACAAAAACACGCATTTCCTGTCTGAAATCAAGGTCGGGCACCTCGTTTTTCTTGCAGGAGTAAATCCACAAGGACATAATTCCTGTTAGGAGGATAATGCCAAGGTTCTCTGGAAGGTATTTCATTACGAACGATTTAACCTGGCAAATCTACGATTATTCCCTACCTCTCTACCTACCTGCCTACCTACCTACCTACCTACCTACCTACCTACCTACCTACCTACCTACTTGTTTTAGTAAACACCTGATAAAGTACAGGAACCATTAACAAAGACAGAAATGTGGAGACAAAAAGTCCTCCGATAATTGTCCAGCCTAATGGCGCCCACATGGTTCCACCCTGCAGGGTTAAGGGAAGCAATCCGCCAATGGTTGTCAAACTGGTGAGTACAATCGGGATAAACCGTGTTTCACCCGCTTGAATGACTGCATCTTTTAGTGACATGCCGTTGGAAATCAGTTTATTCGTATAATCCACTAAGATAATGGCATTATTTACTACGATGCCAACGAGGCTGATTAATCCGATAAAAGCAGAAAATGAAAAGGTATAGCCCGAAATAAGCAATGCCCAGATCATTCCGATCACTGCAAATGGGATCGATGCGTATATGATCAGGGGTTGCAGAAATGATTTGAATTGTAAAACCAACACGGCAAAAATTGCAATGATTGCAATGATTATGGCAATCTGCATACCACCAAAGGAATCTTGCCTGCTTTCCACTTCTCCGGTAATTACATACCGGTATCCTTTTGGGAAAGGGTAGTCATTTAATTGTTCAATCACAGGATTCATGACCTCATCGAGGTTTATTCCTTTCTCCAGATCGGCTGTAACAAGGGCTGTTCGTTCAAGATCAAATCGTTTTATTCTACTCGGGGCATCGGTAAACTCAATGGATGCCAGTTGTTTAAGAGGCACCTGGCGACCCGAAAGTGATTTGACGAAGATATCGTCGAAGTCTTCGGGTGAGATCTCTTCCCCAAAAGGCATCCGTAAAATAATTTGATATTCCTTTCCCTGCGGATCACGGAATTTTGAAACGCCTAAACCATATACGGCTGCCCTGATAGTTTTATCAATTTCAAAAACGGGAACTCCGTAGATGCTAGCTTTATCCCGGTTGATAACAATGCTAAGGTCTATCTGTTTCTTCGACATCTGATTATCCAGGTTGATCACCCCTTGTTGCCCCGCGATCATTCGTTCTACATCCTCCGAGATCCTCTTCAGTACTTCCAGATTCTCTCCGGTGACGAAAACCATAATGGGTGCTTCAATCGGATGGCCCTGTTCAAACTCTTTGACATTGATATGAGCCCCGGGATATTCTGAAAAATGCTTTCTGAGCGTAACAATCATGTTGTTAAACTCTTCTAAATTATAATCATCGAGCTGAACAAAGATCTCCGCAAAATTCCTGGAATAGTTTTTCTCAAGAACATTGTAATAGATCCGGGGGTTCCCGTGGCCTATGTTAGAGGCGTAATAAGAGACTCCGGAGAGGGTATCCAACACCGCTTCAACATCCATTGTAACCTGGTTTGTTTTATCCAGGTTTGTTCCCTCCGGCAGGTTTACCTGAATCAGAAACTGAGGCTTTTCTGCCTTCGGAAAAAATGAGATTCCGACAAACCGGAAAGCGATGAGTGAAAAAATCAGGGCAATAACCGCAATTGATATGATCAATACCTTGTGGTTCATTGAAAAGAGCAAGGAACGGCGATAGGGGCCTTCAATCAGTTGCTGCATTTTTCTCTCAATGAACGTCATCTTCCTCTTCGAAGCTTCGGCAGGAATATTTTTATATATTTTGCTGGTTATCAGTGGTGTAATAGTTAGAGCAACAAGTAAAGACATGACCAGTGTTGCAATAATGATTATCGGCATACTTTTTATGAACTCTCCGGATGCTTCGGGCATCATGATAATTGGAATAAACGCCAGAACTGTTGTTGCTGTGGCGCTGATAACAGGCCAGCCAATCTCTGAAGATCCAAGAATAGAGGCGTCACGAGGGGAGTAGCCCAGAAACCGGTACCTGTTGATGTTCTCCACCATCACAATCGAGTTGTCAACCAATAAACCCAGTGCTACAACCAACCCGGCTATGGAGATCTGCTGTAGTCCAAATCCTGAGAGGTCTACAACAAACAACCCCATGATGATGGAGAGAGGAATCGCCAAGATGACGATCATGGAAGAGCGGAACCCCAGTGCCAGCAAAACAATCAGTCCAACCAGGAGGATTCCCTGAAACAGGTTTCCAAGGAAATAACTGATCCTCTCATGTACCCAGATGGATTGGTCAAATACAGTAAAGAGATGCATTCCAACCGGTAAAGCATCTGTAAAATCAGTTAGTTTATTTTGCAATTCCTCCCGAATGGTGAAGATATTGAATCCATCTTTCTGCTTAACTTCCAGGAATATACAGCGTTCTCCGTTCACCCTGCCATAGTAATTCTGGTCTTCGTAAGTCAAGGCAATTTCGGCGATGTCCTTCAAATAAATGTTGCGACCTCTGAAGGAGTTCACGACAGTATTTTTTACCTCTTCCAGGTTTGCATACGAACCACTTGTTTGAATGTTGAAATTTTTACCGGAAAGTTTCAGCGACCCACCGGGGATATTGGCATTATTACTCTGAATAGCTTGTTCAACCTGATCAAGTGAGATGTTCATGGCTGCCATTTTCGGGAAGTTCAGGGAAACCCTTACCTCTTCCTGCGGATAAGCCTTAATATCAACGCTCTTGACACCTTTCGACTTTTGGATCTCCTTTTTAAGGATTTCTGCCTCTTCAAGAAGTTCATGGTAGCTGGCTTTGTCAGAAATAAGAGCCAGTTGTAAGATTACAACATCTGATGTCGTCCATTCGAGGAAATTTATCTCAAAGATCTCCTCGGGAAGGGTCCCTCTGATACCATTGACCTTATCCACCACCTCATCATATTTTTTCTTTGCATCGCCCCCAAAGTAGAACTCAACAGATACATACACCAGACCATCCTTGACTGTTGTATGGATTCTTTTAATATCTTCAAGTTCATTCACTACTTCCTCAATAGGCTGAGCCACAAGTTCTTCCAGGTCAATGGGTGTTGCGCCGGGAAAAATCACGATCACTGAGGCTCCAGGTACATTCACCGGGGGATCCTCGGTACGCGGCATTGAAAGAAAAGAGTTTGTCCCTGCAATGACCAACAGAATGAAAACCAGGATGGTGAACTGGTAATTATCGATGGATAGTTTGGGTAGATTCATGACGTAGGGATTGAGGTTATTTTTCCAGGATCAAAATTTCATCATTGTCTTTCAGGTAGTTAGATCCTTCAACTACAACTAATTCTCCCTCTCCAACGCCTTCCTTGATACAAATCATCCCCTGAATTTGACTGGTTTTAATCTGACGCTTTTCCGCCAGATTTCCTTTGGCAATAAAAACATAACCAACATCACCCTGTGCTTCAACGAGCGCATCTATTGGAACCTGAAGGCACAATTCAGCCTGGGGAGTAAAGATCTCTGCCCGGGCGATGAATCCCGATACAAGGGGGTAATCCTTTGCTTCAACAGTTAATTCTACTTCATAGGTGCCTGTATATGGATCTGCAGCTTTTCCAATTTCTGATACGAATGCTTTGAAGTCAATTCCCGGATATGCATCAAACCTCACTGTGGCAGGATCCCCCAGATCAACTGTAACAATGTCCCGATCAGTTAGATTGGATTTCACAACCCACTCATCTTCAGAAGATCCAAAGATGAGTACCGGTTGTCCTGGTCCAACTATCTCATTCTCTTCTGCCAGTTTTTTAAGGATTTTTCCAGTAGCAGGGGCTTCAATTACCGAATATTTCCTGTTAAAACGGGCAATCTCCAGGTTCGCTTTTGCAACATTTTGGGCTGTATGGGCATCCTGAAGGTTTTCGAGTGTTGCAACACTATCGTTGTATAGATTTTCAATCCGTCCATAATCCCTTTCCGCTTTCAGAAAAGCCAGATCTGCCTGGTGTTCAATGGCATTGATTTCTGCCAGGTTAAGCTGTGCAATGGTTGCGCCTCTTGCGACATGCTGGCCCTCTTTGACACTGATTTTTTCGATCACTCCACCGGTTTTAAAACTCAGTCTGACTTCCGTTTTGGAGGAGAGTTGACCCGAAGTCCTTACAGTTTTATGGATCTCTTTGATCTCAGCTGGAATGACTGTCACCCGGATCCTACTATCCTTTTGTTGCGGTTCTGGAGTGCGGTAGCAAGCCAGAAAGGAGAGGGAGAGAAGAAGCAGAATAAGATTTGTATATTTCATAATATCAATTTGTTAGTTATAAGGTCATGAAGTCATGGAGTCATGGAGTCATGAGGTTATGGAGAAAGAATTTTTATTTCGTATTTCGTATTTCGTAATTCATCATTCGGAATTAATTTAACGGGTATGTTCCAGTTGCTCGTTCGAGCTCTGCCCGGCTGATCTCATAATCATAAATTGCCAGGATCATATTGAGATCGGCATTCGTCATATCAGTCCGAACGTTGATAAATTCGAGCAGGCTGGTTTGTCCCTGATTGTATTTTTTCCGGATTATCTCAAACGCTTTGGTGGCGCTGTAACTCTGAGTTCTTGCAGCTGTCACCGCTTTGGCTGCTGCCTTTTCTCCATACCAGGCGTCGATCACCTGCATGGAGATTTGATTTTGCAATGCACTATTCTGCTCCTGAAGGATGTTTTGTTCAATGGTGGCCTGCTGGATTTTTGACTTTGTTTCCAGGCCGTGAAAAATTTTCCATTGCATCACAACAGAAGCGATCAGGAAATCAGATTGGTCGTTAATTTCATATGTCGCACCCTGGATGCCATAATTTACTCCCAGGTTCAGGGTAGGAGAGTGGTTATATTTAGTTAACCTCACAGCGTTTTCCGAAGCACTTAAATACCGTTCCAACTGCATCAGCTCCTCCCGGTTGTTAAGAGCGAGTCTGATAGATTCTTTCTGATTTGATAATAAGCTATCTATTAACATATTATTTAACATCAGATCAATCGATGATTCAAGTGGTTTGTTCAATAAAAAGTTGAAATAAGCTTTGGCAGATTCGTGAAATTTCTCTGCCTCAGCCAGCTGTCTCTCAACCTTGCTAAGCTCTGCCCGGGACCGGTAGACTGCATCAACGGTGACTTTATCATTGATGACCAAGCTTTCACTAACACGGAGGTTTTCCTGTACTACTTCCAGGGTTTGTTCAAAAAGTTCCAGCGCTTTTACAGTTTTCTGAAAGTTGAAATATGCGGTCTTGATCTCTTTCACAAGTTCACGTTTGTAGAGATCAATTCCGATATATGCGGCATCAGAGAGGTTTTTCCGAATTTTATACTGGAAGTAGATCTCGCTGTTGAAAAGAGGCTGGTAGAGATACAACATGGACTCCTGTTCGGTAGGTCGAAGGAAATAGATTTGCTCATTTTCAACCTGCGGAAATTGTTGCGACTGAGTAAGTTGATTTAGTGTAGAGTAAACCGGATTCAGAAGGTCTCCAATGGGAAAATCGATGGTCCTTCCACCTTCAGCTACGCTGTACCGGGCATTAAACCCGATATTGGGGTAGAACAGAGCCTTTGACTGTTTCAGTGCCTCCAGGCTCTTGTTGTAATTCAACTGAGTTTGTTTCAATGCCTGGTTGTTTTGAAATCCCTCCCGGATATAATTCTCCAGCACGTTATCTTGGGAGTGAAGCATCACAGGCCCAATCAGCAGTCCAATCAGGATGATCCGTATGCGGAACGACTTATTCATGTTTAACTCCCTCCATATGAATGGGTTTCAAGGCATCGGTGATGAGAATCAAGTGGTTGTTTACCAGTTGTTTGCGACTGACCTTATGCAAATCGAAAACCATTTGCTTTGCCGAGTACATGACAAGTACCCCCATCATCTGAGCCCAGAGAGTTGTGCTTAATTCGACGAAAGGAACATCGGACCTGACAGATCCGTCTGCGATGCCACGTTTCACTGTTTCATTTAACAACGTCAGTGAATTTCGGTTGGCCAAGAAGTCTTTTACCTTTGCCTCCTGAAGTTTCTGTTGCTCCACATCACGGCCCTGGAAGAAGATCAGTGCGTTAAAGTAGTGGGGATGAAGATTCGAAAAATCAACCAGTGCCAGACCCAACTCCCGGAGTGTTTCAAGACCGCTCCTTTTGGTAGTCAGCCTTTTCTCCATCAACTCCATAAGAAGCCTCATGCCCCTCTCCATAATGGCAAAATGCAGCTCGTCTTTGCTGGTAAAATAGAGATACAACGTACCTTTACTCAGTTCGGCTTCATGGGCAACATCTTCCATTGTTGACGTTTCATACCCTTTTTTGAAGAAAACTGTTTCAGCAGCATCGATAATAGCCTGATAGCGCAGTTCCCTCTCGCGTTCTTTTCTTTCAATAATACCCATAGCTATATAATTAACATTAGCCCAAAATATGACTGTTAGTCATTTGGATGACAAATGTACATCTGGAGAATTGAAAAGTCAAGAGAAAAAAGAAAAATTAGGGATGTTAGATAGTGGATACTACTTTACTACGGCATCTTCCAGGATTAGATGGTAGAAATAGCCAGCCCCGAAATCTTTGTCAACAGAAACAACGCCTTCGAAGGTAACTACCTCACCAACAGGAACAATGGCTTTTGTAGTAATGGTAAGATCAAAATTCTCTCCATCTTTTGTGCCATCCTGCAAGTGAACCCAGTTCCGATCCATGATCTCGGGGAGAAATTTAACCACCATACCGTTTATCTTTACAGTTTTTCCCTGAAATGAGGCTGGATCTGCAAACAACTCTGCAATTGTAATGCCTCCCTCGGCTCTGGGAATATCGAGTCCTTCCTGTTCTCGAAGTTGTGGTTTCGTTCCCATAGTAAGAGTGGAAGACTCGCTTCCCTCCAAAATAGGCTGATCCGTAAAATCCTGAACAAAAAAGATACTTGGAAATGTACGGCCAAGCTCATTGCTTGTGAAGTTGTTCATTTCGGAACCAACCGACCAGAAGTATGTTCCTTCTTCAATTACATCGGCCTTTGAGATTGCGATCCAGTATCCCCTGTCATCCTCTGAAACCAGAACATAGGTGTATTTAGAGGTTTGGATAATCTCTTCAGCCACTATTTGGTGGGCATTTGGGGAGAGATTTTTAATTTTTTTACCTGAATTTAAATTACATGAAGTAATCAGTATAATAACCGAAAGAAGAAAAGCGTATTTCTTTATATTGAATTTCATATATTTGTTCTTTGGAATTGTGATTACAAAATTAGCATTTTTATTTACTAATTTCCATACAAATCTATGTTTTCGGCTCACAGAATATACATCTTACTGCTTGTTACTGGAGTTCTGGCGACCCTCGTAATACTGATTTATATCGGATTATCCTATTATTCACTTCCATTGGAGGAGAGGTTCTTTGATGAGGGACACGCAGCCCTGAAACCGGGGGGAGTGCTGGGTCACGGATTAGGTATAATCGGATCGTTATGCATTATTATTGGCATCCTGATTTACGTCCTGAGGAAACGGGTGCGTGCAATGGCCCACTGGGGTTTATTGAAGCACTGGCTGGAGTTTCACATTTTCCTGTGTACCCTTGGTCCGATCCTGATCCTTTTTCATACTTCCTTTAAATTTGGCGGACTCGTGGCCATTAGTTTCTGGAGTATGGTAGCCGTCTTTCTAAGCGGAATCATTGGCCGGTTTATCTATCTGCAGATTCCCCGGTCCATTGAGGGTAGGGAGTTGAGTCTCCAGGAGGTCCAGGGTATGAAAACCAATATTGGGACGGTTCTGAGTGGTTCCTATAATCTGGATGAGGAGAGCCTGAACGTCCTGATTGACTCCACAAAGAAAAAGGTCAGTATTTACCACAACAGCTTCTTAAAACGTACCTTCAGTGGATTTTCAGTGAGAAGGAATGCGATCAGACAAGTCAAATCGGTCTTGAAAAAGAATAAGTTAAGCCGGCAGGAACGGAAAAATGTGCTAAATCTTGTCAAGCATGAGCTTACACTAAACCGTCGTATTGAACGGCTACATACCATGCAGAACCTTTTTAAATACTGGCATGTTGCTCATTTCCCTTTTGCCATTGTGATGCTGGTCATCATGGTCATTCATGTGGCGGTCACAATCGTATTGGGTTACAGATGGATATTTTAAGTGATGGAAACACTGATTGAAGAAGTCTTAGTCTATTCCCTGGTCCTTATCTTCTGCCTGGTAGTGGTGATACTTTACCTTCGCCGGCAGAAGAAGAATTCAAGGAAGGTGGAGGAAAAAATCCTCAAAGCAAAAGAGGATGGTCTCTATGAGCCGGTCTCTCTGCATCCCGTTGTAGACCCCAACAAGTGCATTCAAACCGGTGCTTGTATCTCCGCCTGTCCGGAAAAGGATATTCTGGGAATAATAAATGGCAAAGCCACCACTATCAATGCGTCACACTGTATTGGCCATGGAGCCTGTTTCCATGCTTGCCCTACTGAAGCGATCTCGCTTTGTATTGGCACAGAGAAGAGGGGAGTGGATTTGCCCCATATCAACCATACCTTCGAAACAAATGTTCCGGGGATATACATAGCCGGAGAATTGGGTGGAATGGGACTGATCCGGAATGCGGTTGAACAGGGCCGTCAGGCTGTGGAGAACCTTGTGAAGGCAGGAAAGAAAAGTCATCAAGCTGATTACGATCTGATTGTAATAGGTGCAGGGCCAGCAGGGATATCGGCAACCCTGAATGCCAAGAAACACCAGCTGAATTGCCTTACGCTTGAACAGGATACATTGGGGGGGACAGTATATACCTTCCCACGAAAGAAAATTGTCATGACCTCGCCGATGGAACTTCCACTCTATGGGAAACTAAAACTTCGGGAGACCACGAAAACCGAACTTCTTGATCTTTGGCATGATGTCTTTAAGAAAAATGGCATCACGATAAAAGAAAATTCAAAAGTTGAAGCTATTGTCCCCAAAGAGGGGATCTTCCATGTTAGAACACTGACCGGAGAAGAGTATACTACAAAGCAGGTATTGCTTGCCATCGGCAGGCGCGGAACTCCCAGGAAGCTGGGAATTCCTGGTGAAACGATGGAAAAAGTAGCATACCGTTTGCTGGAACCGGAAGGCATTACAGGAGAGAAGATCGTTGTAGTAGGAGGTGGAGATTCAGCGATAGAATCGGCAATGCTTCTTGCAGATCAGAATGAAGTGATACTATCATACAGGGGAGATGCTTTCAGTCGTATCAAACCAGCCAATAAACAGAGGATCGAAGAGGCGGTAACATCTGGAAAAGTTGCAGTCCGTTTTAACACCCAGCTCACATCTATCGAACAGGATGCTGTCGTTCTGATCTCTATTGCAACCGATGGGAAGCCTGAGATTATACCCAATGACAGAGTATTTATCTTTGCAGGAGGGGAACTGCCGACCCAGTTTTTGCAAAAAATTGGTATCTTGATCACTAAAAAATTCGGTGAAGCTATTTTGAAACATAATTAATTTTGTTGAAGGAATTTTGAAACTACCTATGAAAAGAAAGCTTGCATGGATGCTGCTGATGATTCCAGGATGGTTCTTTGGAACGGCTCTGGCCCAGCTATCTCCGGGTGACCTTTCCGAGGTTCATGCTCATCTTGAAGGGATCTCAAACTGTACCAAATGCCACACCCTTGGCTCGAAAGTGACTAACGACAAATGTCTTGAGTGCCATACGGAGTTGAAGGTACGGATCGATGCAAAAAAAGGGTATCATGCATCACTCAAAACCAGAGGGAGAGAATGTACCTCATGCCACAGCGACCACCATGGCCGTAAATTTGAGATTGTTCGGTTTAAAACAGACGAGTTTGATCACAGCCTTACCGGGTACGAACTTACCGGAGCCCACTCTGCACAATCATGCGGGGATTGTCATAAATCAACGAATATAGCCAATGAGAGTATTCGGAAGAAGAAGTTTACCTATCTGGGCTTATCCACCGAGTGCCTGGGATGTCACAAGGATTACCATCAGAATACCCTGTCGACCACCTGCACTGACTGCCATGGTGTGGATTCATTCAAGCCCACTACCGGGTTTGATCACAACAACACAAAATTCCCCCTCACTGGCAAACATCAAACCGTGGTTTGTATTGATTGTCATCCTAAAACTACCCGGAATGGTGTTGACTTTCAAGAGTTTGCCGGTAAAAAACATCAGAATTGCACAAGTTGTCATACTGAACCACATCAGGGTAAATTCGGACAACGATGCATCGATTGCCATACCACGGAGTCGTTTCACACCATTAAAGGGATGACAAGTTTCGATCATTCTAAAACGAACTTCAAACTGGAGAACAAGCACAAGCAACTTACCTGTGTATCATGCCATAAAGGGAATCTAACCGATCCTGTCAAGCATAGCCGCTGTAACGATTGCCACAATGACTACCATAGCGGTCAGTTTACAACGGATGGAATTGTTTCCGATTGCGCCGGATGCCATACAACAAAAGGCTTTCCTGGATCATCTTTTACAATTGAAAGACACAACGAAGGAGCTTTCAGGTTGGATGGAGCGCATCTCGCCACACCTTGCTTTGTGTGTCATAAAAAGAGTGAGACATGGAATTTCAGGAATATAGGAACCAAATGTACCGATTGCCATAGTAATATCCATGAACAATATCTTAGTAAAGAGTACTACCCGGAGAATAATTGCAGACGATGCCATAAGGAGACTGTATGGTCTGAGATTGAATTTGATCACTCCACTACCAGGTTTGCTTTAGCTGGCGCACATGCCGAGCAGACTTGTCGTACATGTCACTTCAAGAAGAATGAGCAGGGAGAGGAATATCAGGTTTTCTCGGAGTTGTCTTCTCATTGCACTACCTGTCATACCGATATTCATTACGGGCAGTTTGAAGTTCAAGGGAAAATCAACTGCCTGCGATGCCATGAGCCGAACAGATGGAAAATTCAGCAGTTCAACCATAACCTTACAGCATTCAAACTGGATGGAAAACACGAGAATCTTGCTTGTAGCCAATGCCATAAGCCTGTCCAAAAAGGAGTAAACAATTACATTCTATATAAAATAGGAGATACAAGATGCGAACATTGTCATTGATCATCGGGTTGTTGGCCATCGTATTCATTTCTGCTTCTATGTCAACAGACTCCCCTCACGGGAAGAACTTTAACGTTCCTTGCGAACAGTGTCACAGCTCAAAAGGGTGGACCCTTGATAAAGCTATCTACTCCTTCGATCACAACAGTACGACATTGCCTCTCGTTGGTGAGCATCAGACTGTTGAGTGCCGTCTTTGTCATAAAACCCTTATTTTCTCTGAAGCGAAAACTGAATGTTTTGAATGCCATACTGATATCCATGAACAATCTGTTGGCCCCGATTGTGGTCGTTGTCACACTCCGGCATCATGGATCATCAATAACATCAATGAGATCCATCGCCAAACCAGGTTTCCGCTGTTAGGCCCGCATTACACAAGCGATTGTTCTGGATGTCACAAATCGGCTTCCCTTCTAAGATTTGAACCTCTTGGAATAGAGTGTGTTGATTGTCACTTGGAGGATTATAATGCAACAACAGATCCAAGTCACACACAGGGAAATTTTTCGACAAACTGCCTGGAGTGTCACATTTTCAATAGCTTCACGTGGAGTGGTTCGGGATTTGACCACACATTTTTCCCGCTTACACAGGCTCATGCTATTGGTAACTGCCAGGAGTGTCATACTGGAGGAAATTACACAGGACTCTCGGCCGAATGTTACTCCTGCCATCAGGATAACTACAACACCGCGTTGAATCCACCCCATGCCTCCAATAATTTTCCGGTAACCTGTGGCGAATGCCATACCACAAATCCTGGCTGGAAACCGGCCACATTTACAAATCACAACCAGTATTATTTACTGGAAGGAGCTCACGCTGAAATAGCGAGTGACTGTTTTGCATGCCATCAGAACGATTACGCCAATACTCCGAATACCTGTGTAGGATGCCACATCGACGAGTACAACCAAACTACGAATCCCCCACATGTTTCTGCCCAGTTCTCTACAGAGTGTAGTTCCTGTCATAGCCAAAGCTCATGGTCGCCAGCTACTTTTGACCACGATAACCAATTTTTCCCAATCTATTCGGGGAAGCATGTTGGAACTTGGACTTCCTGCGCCGACTGCCATACCAATCCAGGAAGCCTGGTTACCTTTTCCTGCATAGACTGCCATGAACACGAAAAACCAAAAACAGATGAAGAGCACCAAGAGGTAAGTGGCTACCAGTATACCAGCGAAGCCTGTTTCGCATGCCATCCAACCGGTGATGCCGAGGGAAGTTTCAATCATGCATCGTCAAATTTTCCATTGACAGGGGCTCATACAACGGTTGTTTGCGGGGATTGCCATACCAGCGGATACGCAGGTACACCGACCGATTGTGCTGCGTGCCATATCAATGCTTACAACCAGACTACAAACCCCAACCATGCCTCTCTTTCTATTGCACAAACCTGCGCTACATGTCATACAACCAATCCAGGATGGAACCCAGCGACATTTCCAAATCATAACGACTACTACGTACTGCAGGGCGCTCACGTCTCTATTGCTAATGAATGTTCCAGCTGCCATAATGGAAATTACACTACAACTCCAAACACCTGCGTAGGTTGCCATCTCGACGATTACAACCAGACCCAGAATCCACCGCACGCTTCTGCCCAGTTCTCAACCGATTGCCTCACATGTCATAACCAGAATGCTTGGAGTCCCTCTACATTTGATCATGATGGCCAGTATTTTCCGATCTATTCAGGGAAACACCAAGGGGAATGGAACCTTTGCACCGATTGCCATACAAATCCAACAAATTATACAGTGTTCAGTTGTATCGACTGCCATGAGCACAATCAGGCAGATATGGATGCTGAGCACAGTGGCGTACCAGGTTATTCATACAACAGCATTGCCTGTTACAATTGCCATCCGAATGGTGATTCGGGCGGTGATAAGATGTTTGCCCCTACACTTGACCGGATACCGAAATAAACAACTGGATGAAGTATTTTCTGTATATCATAATTTTTCTGCTGCTTGTTAGTGGAACAAGGGTTGAAGGACAAACACCCGGGGAGCCCCAGGAAGGGACGGTCTCTTATGTTACATCCCAAAATGTCTATGTAAAATTTAACTCAACAAAGTCGATTCAGATAGGAGATACTCTATTTCTGAAACTTGGGAATGACCTTGTCCCCGCCTTGGAAGTGACAAACCTCTCTTCAATTTCATGTGTTTGCAAACCGTTATCCTCCCGCCAGATTGCTGTTTCAACGGTTGTATTGTCAATTCCTAAAGTCGTTACTCCTATAGTTGTAGTCCCTGAGCAACCTGTTGAATCTGTGATACAACAGATCGAGCAAACTCCGGCGATGGTTGAGGATACAATTGCTGAAACAATTGAACCCCAAAAAAGAGCGCAGGACCTCTACGGATTTGCCTCCATTGCTGCTTTCTCGGATTTTTCAAACACCAGCGCGGATAATTCGCTGAAGATGAAATATACTCTTTCACTGAATATGAAAAATGTGGCACGATCCCGTCTTTCCTGGGAAAGTTACATAACCTTCGTCCACAGTGACAGGAACTGGAATGAGATCCAGTCTGACTTGTTCAACGGTCTGAAAATTTATAATTTATCGGTTAATTATGAATTCAATCAGCATTTTACATTGTTGATCGGTCGAAAAATTAATCCAAAGATTTCTAACATGGGCGCCGTTGACGGTGTGCAATTTGAGATGAGATTTCGCCCAATGACAATCGGTATCCTGGCCGGGTCAAGACCAGACTACACCAATTACGGATTTAATTTCGACCTCCTGCAGTTTGGGGTATTTGTTTCTCACGAACAAAAGACAAAGAATGGCTTTCTTCAAACAACGCTTGCCTTTGTACAGCAAATGAACTCAGGAAATGTTGACAGGCGATTCGCCTATTTGCAACATACAAATTCGGTGGTGAAAAACCTGACCTTTTTTGGTTCGGTAGAGGTCGATTTCTATCAGTTGGTTCGAAGTGCGACTGACACTACTTCAAACCCGGATTCACTAAAAAAGGATAATTCGCCAAAACTTTCTAACCTTTACCTGTCTCTAAGATACAGAATCCTGAAACGGTTATCCATCGCATTCTCCTATAATGCCCGAAAGAATGTGATCTATTACGAAACATATAAAACATTTCTGGAAAATTTACTGGATGCTGAGACACTTCAGGGGTACCAACTTCAACTAACTTTCAACCCTGTAAAGCGGCTGTCAATTGGAGCAACCGGGGCTTATCGGTTCATGCCGCAGGATCCCAAACCAACCAAAAACCTATATACTTACGTAACCTACAGCCAGATTCCCGGTGTAAACCTGGGTGCAACCGGATCATTTATCATTCTTGAGACCAGTTACCTCTCCGGGAAGATATACGGGATTGGGATTTCAAAGGATTTTTTCTCAGGGAAACTATATACAGGGCTGACTTACCGCTACCTCGATTACAACTATATCAGTTCGGAACAAAAACTCATACAGAATGTTGCAGAACTGAGCCTTACCTGGAGAATTATCAGAAAACTGGCCTTCACTGTCTACTATGAGGGTACGTTTGAGAAGGTCAACCAGTTCAACCGGATTTACGGGCAATTGAATTTTAGGTTCTGATAGCCTGGCATCCTGTCTGCCCTGGTTTTTTATTGATTCAAGATCAGAAATAATTATTTCTTACAGAACTTCCCGGTGTAAAGAAATTAGCCACCTTGCGAATAAAATCCATGCTTTAGGTGATTAAAACTGAATCCGCCAGGTCCCCATCGGAAAAAATGCCATTTCAAAATAATACCTGATTTCACCGGTACTTGGATTAATCCGTTGCAGTGCGATGTTGGTATAATTGGTTCGGTATTGAAGATCCAGGAGAAATTCCAGGTTGAACTTTGGCATGTTGCGTTTGATCCCGAATCGGAAGGCAACTCGTTTATAATCAGGGTATCGTGGTTCATATGAGTGACTCCAGTCGGGAATAGGCTCGCCGGCTGCAACAGTCGCACTAACATCATATGGAACATAGGGGTTTCCTCCCGACCAGGTAGCACGAAGTCCGAATGACAGCACACCCCATTTGCGTTTTCCAACAACAAATTCGTACCCACCAACGGCATTAAACACATAATTGACATTGAACGCGGTGTTGTGCATCACATCATCATATCCCTGATAGGTTGAATTAAAAAGAGAGGCAGTTAACAGGTAGTAGTAGTTCTTTTTAAAGAAGCGCTCGAAGGTAAATTCAACACCAAAATTCTCCCCGCTGCCCAGGTTTATCAGGCTATCTGCATATTGCCTCCCGATAAAAAATTCATGCCCCTGGTTAAGCAGTGCATACTCCGGAATAGAGCGTTTCACAGGTATGTCGAATAGGTACTGATAATACGTTTCGACTTTAAACCTGAGATTCTCAGTGAGCAAATAGTTATATCCCAACGCCACCTGCCAACTACGTGTGAGATCCATGGCAAGATTCGGTTGAGAAACAGTTCCGTCGGGGTGGTGGGCAAGCACAAAGTAAATGACTCTTGGCTGCATCTGGCTATAGAGCCCTGTACCGAAATTCAGGCTGTGACGGTTATTAATGATCCAGTCAAACCCGATTCTGGGTTCAAGAGCCCAACTATTATTGAGCGTAAGCAATGACCCAAAAATTCCTGATGTCATGGTAAACCGTTCGGAGAAGGCGTGTTTCCATTGGGTAAAAGCCCGTAAAAAAGCCATCTGTTCTTTGGTATCGGTATTTACTAAAAAAGAACTCTTCCACATCATACTATCTGCATAGGACATCCGGAAATAATCAAAAAAGAGACCGGCATCGATACTGTTTCTGGCTGAGAATTTATGATAGAGTTGGGAAGAAAAGGAAAACTTAATTTCCTCCGAGCGCTCTCCTGCCCAGGGAGCTGGCGTGGTCACCACGTTGGAGAAGGTGTCAATTTTTGTATGGACAAGCGACCCCACTGCATAAATCATATTCTTCAGTCGGGTCTTTGGAGTCAGAAGGATCTGATGAGTCAAGCCGAGCACACCCAGGTTAGATCCGTTTGACAGATTCTCCCCATAGTCAGTAAACATCCATTTGTCCTGGGGTAGTTCACTGTCAAAAATGTCTATATTACTGATGCCTCCCATCCCTGTGATGGTAAAGGTGCCTGCTTTTTTGGTTGGGAAGGTGAGTTTAAGGTTCAGATCCTGGTATCTTGGAACAAGGTTCAGTTGAATACCCAAATAACTTAACAGTTCCAGCATGGAGTAGCGATATGCCACAAGGTATGAGGAAGTTGAGCCTTTTGAGAATGGTCCTTCGGTACCGAATTCCAGCCCGTTCCAACCTACTTCAAACCAGTATTCCCGTTTATCGCTGTTTCCGTTCCGCAGGCGAAGGTCAAATACGCCCGCCAAGGTGTTCCCATATTGTGCCGGAAAAGCACCTGTGAAGAAATCCGAGTTAGTTAAAAGATTGTTGTTCAGTACGGTAACAGGTCCGCCAGTAGTCCCAACAGCGGCAAAATGGTTGGGGTTTGGGATCTCCATATCATCCAGTCTCCACTGAAGACCCATCGGACTGTTGCCCCGGATGATGATATCGTTTCTGTTGTCCATCCCGGAAGTGACCCCGGCAAAATTTTGAGCCATCCGCGCAGGATCGTTGTAGGTACCTGCAAACCGGAAAGTTTCATCCACACTGAAACTTCTGACACTAACCGTAGCCATCCGGTTTATGGGTTGATATTTCTGGTAGTTCCCCCTGATCTCTACCTCCTTGGCTGTTAAAACACTCTCCTTAAGGTAAACGGTAACGGTACTCTCTTTTCCGGAATTTACTATGATGTCTGGAGATTCGTAGTTCGAATAGCCAATATACGTCACCCTGATCCTGTGTGTGCCAATGGGAATATCCTTCAGTTTGAAATGTCCGTTCGTATCAGCCACCGCTCCGATAACCGGATCACTTCCAAGAAGGATTACCGTGGCTCCCGGAAGAGGGGAGAGGGTTTGCTGATCCAGAACAACCCCCTTGATAGATTGACGAAGGATTTGTTGGGAATAGGAGTAAGTAACGAGAAGCGAAAAGTGAAAAGCGAAAAGAGTGAATAAAAGATAGAAAAAGAAGGGGAAATTTTTCTCGTAAAGACGTCGATTTGGTTTTCGTATCACATTCGTAGTGCATTTGTACTCTGCGCCATGTGCCCTGAGTCATTACTCCTCCATCATCCTGTTGACTTCTTCATTGGAAAGTCTGGTCCATCTTGGGTTGATAAATTTTCCTCCGTCCCATTCAAAATCAACCAGATCGAATGTTTCTTCGTAAAAGGTTAATTTACTCCTCAGATCCGGTGTGTGTTCAATAAATATGTAGTTCTCAGGGGGTTCATCAATGTATTGCATGATTTGAGTTGCCAGAGGAGAAACCCATTCCGTAACAGGGGTGCCTGGGTTTTGCCTGTAGATCTCTGTGGCAATGACAAGGGTTTTTCCATCTTTTCTGCGCACGATTTTTAGCCCGCATCGTGAGGGCGTCTCCCATTGACCCAGGAAATCAAAGTGACGGTCCATATAAGCATCGAAAGCGATGTTAATCTCCATAATTATGCAATTTTGCTAACCTCTCTCCCAAAACTTACATCGATCAGATCCCTTCGTCTTGGAGCATATGTTCCATCTTCCATCTCACGATTGATGACACGGGAAATCAGGTTAAACATCTTCATTGTTTGAGGTTCGTCCTTATAGAAAGTATCCCAGGCATAATGATATAACTCCTGTAACCTCTCAGCCGACATGTGTTTCGGATGATAGACAACCTTCCCAGCATTGTAGTGATCCCAATTGTGGTCGAAAATCCGGTTTTGTTTCACAAGGTCTGCATAGGCTTTGGTATGAGGGAAGGGTGCCAGAACTGTAAACTCAGCCAAATCAAGGTCAATCTCAAGGAGAAAATCGATAAGGCGTTTAATGTCATCTTCTGTCTGGTTATCAAGTCCTAACAAAATTGTTCCTTCTACCGCAATGCCGTAGTCGTGATATTGTTTGATCCGGTTCCGGATATAATCAGATGTGTCAAAAACAGCCTGATAGACATACCAGGCTCCTGCCTGTGCAGCGAGATCAAGAACTTCATCCTTGTCCTCAATGGTATGGCTTACCCATTTCTTTTTTAGTGGTATCATGGCTTTAAACAACTCAATCTCCCATTTGGTATCCAACGCCAGCGAGTTGTCAACGATGAAAAGCCGGTTGTTGTCCATCTGTGATAGCTCCTCAACAACCCGGTCAATTGGACGTGGCCTGAAACCCCGACCGCCAAGGTATCGCACGGCGCATGGATAACAGTCATAGATACAGCCACGTGAAGCATGGAAAAGATCTACCATCCGGAAACCTTTATGATAGTAAAGATCTTTTTTCAGGATGTTGCGGTTAGCCGGACCAACCAGATTCATATCTGGCGGTTTCGCCATGAAGTTGTAGATATTTTTAAGATCATTCTTCCTGAAATCCTCAAAAACATCCGCCAGCCTTCCTTCTACCTCGCCAAGAAATACAGAGTCGGCATGGCCCATGGTCTCCTCTGCATGAAGCATCGTTGATATCCCGCCAAAAATAACTTTCTTGCCTAATTTACGATACTGATCTGCAATTGCCCATCCACGTTGCACCTGTGTTGTCAACATCATCGATATCCCAACAAAGTCGGGAGTATCGTCAATAATTAAGTCTTCGACATTTTCATCCGTAAATTCAATATCTACATAGTCAGGAATGTCAGCTGCCATTACTACCGGACCATGCGGCGGAAGATAGAAGATGGTTTGTCCTTCCAGTTTTTCCCATCGGGGGTATATCAGTTTAAATTTCATGTTAAATCGTTGGTTTATTGACCTTTACATTTTGTCATACTGCGAATGATCTTCTCTTTTTCTCCCCAACGAGGTATCTCAAGCGCTAAGGCTTCTTGGTACATCTCTATTGCTTCCCTCGATTTCCCAAGCCGTTGAAGGTAATCCCCGGTGAGGGAATAAACCTCATAAAACATTGGATTAGTGGAGTGGAATTTCTCAAAGAACGATGATTCAAGCGGGATAATTTTATCAGTTTTCAGCAAGTCCAGCAGTTGTGTCCGCATTTGACAAAATTGCAGAAATTGTTGATAATCATATGATTCGAGAAATGAATCGGCAGGTATAACCTGCTCGGTTTCCGTGATCTCGACCCGCTGTTGCAGCGTTGCAAATGTATTAAAAATTTTAGTAAGGTCATAGCAGACATAGGGACCTGATTGCCAGGGAGAAGTAGATACCCATGCAAGCCGCTCACCCGGTTTAAAAATGACAGAGTGATGTGCTATGAGTTGATTGACTGCTTTTTCGTTTCCCATACCGATGTCGTTCCCATTCAACCCTTTCTGGTCTCTGAGAAGTTTAGCAGCTGACTGAGGGTTGACAGGCATTAGTTCGGTTATATCCTGCATTACACGACGGAAACGGTAGAGAGAAGCGTTGTCGCGGATAGTCTCCAAATTAAGCGGATCCTCAGCAAAGCTTTCATCCTGAAAATGATTTGCACAGATAATATAGTTTTTGGCAGACTCAACAAGTGCCAGTCCAAATGGTGCTTTCTCAATAATCACAGCTCGGTTCTCATCTCCCGAACCGATCAGGATCGATTCAGATACAAATGTTTCCCGTCCTTTGGCTATTTGCCACGCATCATCAATCGAGGCGGCAAATTGCAAAATCTCACGGGCCAGGATGGAGATTGGTGTTCTGGCCGACATGGGGATCTCAGATTTGGCTGCATTGATCGTCACGGTTATGCCTCGTTCATTCATCCCGGATACGGTTCCAATCATTCCACCCCAGGTGATTGTCATAAACCCGAATCCATTATCGGGCTTTTCAAAACAAACGATTTTGTTCTCTGCAAAGGCATCCCCAACATAAAAATCAAAATTTCTCCCGATGATCAGAGATGAATCGCTGCTGTACTCATCCCATACGCCAAAAGAGGTACACCCAACGAGCATCAGGTCCTGTAGGGCATGGCCAATGTCGTGGGCCGAATGGTAGTTTAGCATTCGCTGGTATGGAGATCCGATAAAATCAAACGCTGGATTAGCCGAAAACGAAATTCCATAAATCTCCTTTTTGAACTCTGGCATCAGGTATTTATCAAGATCCCTGTTGAACCAATAGATGAAGTACTTCAGGAACCGCAGGTAGAACTGGGATGGGATCATAGTCCTGATTTGTGAAATGAAAGCATCTTCCTGTTTGTAAATCAGCCTTTTGGTGAGTTTTCCATTGGCGACACCACGTTCAAACGGAGCTCCCTGAAGCCAGAGCTCCCAGAGACCCGATTCGCTCTGCTTCAGCCAGTTTCCTTCGCATTGATAGAGGCCGGAATCGGGTTGGGTTACAGACCACGTAAGGGCAGAGCGGTCAGCAATCTCTGGAGGTGAGACAGATGTCACAATTGCAAACCAACCGACCAGAATTCCGATGATAGCGATTATCACGAGTGGAATTAAGAATCGTTTCTTCCGGTAGAAAGGGCGTTGGGTTACCATCTAGATTCCTTTTTTGATCGTTTCAAGAATTTTCGGCAGCCCCAGAATCTCCCCGCAGGTCATCACCGACCCGATGGTCACTCCCAAGGCTCCGTGCAGATTGACGTTCTGGCCGGTAAAAAACAGCCCGGGAATTTTTGTTCTCGAATGGATCTTACTTACCATAGGGTTTTGAACATCTTTCACCACGCCGTACATCGACCCATTTACAGTTCCGGTATAATCTCTCCAGGTGAGGGGAGTTGATATTTCGATGGTAACCACTGCTTCTTTCAGGACGGGAAACCTCTCGTAAACTGCATCGAGCAATAGTTTGGCCTTTTTTGCTTTAAAAACAAAGTAACTTTTATTTCTGGCCCCAGACTCACTATCCTCCCATTCCATCACCTCGTTAAACTCCATGGGTGCCATAATGACTGCTGTATCGGCGAATTCTCCCTGCCCGTTCTCAGGTGGAGTCATGAAGAGGAACTGGGAAGGCCATCCGCGAAACGGGATCATGGATCCGCGATCAGTCCAAACGTTGGGTGAGGTATGATGGTAAACATTGTGATTCATAAAAGGGAATGTGTCCGGTTTTAATCCCAGATAGACTGAAAAGACGGAAATTGTATTGGGCAGATGTGCAATCCTCTCTCTGAATACTCTCTGAATGGGGATGTCCTTCATTAACTGCAGCGTTGCGGCTGGGTGAATCCCGGAAATGACCTGCATGGCTTCAAAACGGTCTCCATCTTTTGTTGCTATATCAAACAGATCCCCCGTGCGGCTAATTCTGGTCACCTTTTTTTTTGCAAGTACAATTCCGCCATGAGCCCGTATCCCCTCCACAAGGATATCCGCTATCTGCTGGCTGCCGCCTGCCAGTCTCCATGCCGACGAAATAAATGAGTGATTAATTAGACCGAATTGGGATAGGGGAGTAGTGAAAGGATTCCCAGCGTATAAGAAATTGTTACCGGCCAGGATGTCGGTTAACTGAATGCCGGTTGCCAGATGCCGGATGCCGGATGCTGGATCATTGATGTTGGGTGAGAGGGTTTGCAGAAATGAATATGCGTTCTCAATGGAATATTTTTCTGAACCACTCTTTGAGGGTAATTCTAAGTTGTAAAGCGGGTGAGAATCAGTAATCTCTTTCAGTTTGTGGATATAAGATCTTAAAACCGGGTCGGCATCAGTGAAAAAGGGAAGAAGCTGCTCCCGAAAATTGGCAAATCCCTGGGCAAGAGGGAAATCTGTTACAGATTCAACACTAGCATTCCCACCAAAAGAGATCCGGTCGAAGCCGTCCGTGTCCATTTTCAGCAAGTCCAGGTTATCTGTCAATCCAAAATATTTCCAGTAGTTGTGAAGTGTTTGTCCGGGAGACATACTACCGATATAGTGAATGCCCGTATCAAAGGAGTATCGGTCTCGTTTAAACGATTGAAGGCAACCGCCAAATTTGCGGTGTTTTTCCAGAACGGTAACATTAATACCCTCTTTACTCAGGAGATACCCTGTGAGTAGCCCGCCAAGACCTGAACCTATGATGACTGTTTTTTTTTGCATCATTGAAAATCATTTGTATCCATGGCAAGGTATCTCTGGAGTTTGCCGGTGACCGGCAAAATTACGAAAACCGTACCGTAAAAGAGTATCTTTGTAACACTGATTGATTTCATAAGCATGAGCACACTTCCGCTAACCCGAACGAACGGAATCCTTTCCGACATCAGGTGCTATTTCATTCGAAAACCAGATGTCGAGACTCTTGTAAACTTCAGCTCAGAGGAGGAGAGAGAACTCTATTGTAAGAGTATCCTTCAACGTATTGGTATCGATGTCCATCAGTTTAAGCTGATGAACATTCACAGGATAGGTGTAGAAGCTCCTGCCAGCTTCCTATTTCATGAACTGATGAAGTGGAACGGGGATTCGATTTGTTGGCCAAACCATATTGCCCGCGTGAATCTTCAGGAAAATCGGATTGAGGATATCGTGATTACACTCCCTGGTCGCTTTTACAAGCTGTTTGTGATGAAAGCGATTCGCATTCGCCAGATTCCGGCCCCTAATGATACCGATAATGCACGTTATTTTCTATACCAATGCAGTGGTGGTTATCCGATCGGGATATTTTCGCTCTATGTACGAACATCTATTGCAGAACGGGGGGAGCAGGAAATGTCTCAGCTTTTTTTCCTAACCAGCTTCAATTTCTATGGAAAACAGTTCTGGTCGAGGATCAAACCGTTAAGAGCTGTGTGGGAATGGATTCATAACAGAGTAACTTCTCATGTAGCCTACCGTTTTAAACAGCTGGTTGAATGGCAGTTTGAGAATCTAAAGCACCCGGAAACTGTTTAAAGACTGTCCATCAAATCTTCATGTTCGGAAATAAGCTGTTGGAATAGGGTTATTTATGGAATGTCAGTCTTTCTGATGACAATAAATACATTGGACGTACTTCTCCCCTGATCTATCAATTCAGCACTGCATCCTCTCTCTTCAGCTTGCTTTTTGATCTTTTCTGCTGACACAAACCAGAGTTGTTTACTCTCATCCTTTGTCCGGTTAAAGTTCAATAACCTGGTCGAGAAAAATTCTGTAAGCCGGGTTCGCTGATGACGGCCAGGGAGGTCGGTAATGCCATCACGAATCAGGAGAATGCCGCCGGGTTTTAAATTATCCATACAACGTTGAAGCAGTGACTGTTGGGTTTTTGGGTTCAGGTAGTGCAATACATCCCCAAGCAAGATCCCGTCATGAGGGGTGATGGGATATTCCGATACATCGTCATGAACAAACTCAATCCGACTGTTTTTAAGGTAGCCATTCTGTGCCACAACGATTTTCTCTTCATCAAAATCCACCCCTGTTAGGTTTCGATCGTCTGAAGTTAACATCAACATATAGGTGATATACCCATACCCACAACCCAGGTCCAATATTTCGCCGCTTTCGGGCAATAATTGATCGTACAGCCGGAAGTTCTCTTCCAACTTCATCTTGATCCTGACATACCATTCTATTACCGGTCCTTTGAAGAGATAATTCAGTCGTATTGCGAGACTATTAAATGCAGGATTGCATTCAATCTCTTTAAGATTCCTGTATTCTTCACGATAATAGGCCCTTACCTGTTTGGTTCGTTGAGAGTATGTCTCGCCAAACCGGCTGTCTCGAGGAGTAATCCGGGGAAGTATTTTCATGAAAAGACGGCTTGGCTTTCCCCAGAAATTACCCTTTCGAAGGAAATCACCACTCCCGAAGATAAGGATTGGGAGGATATCAACCTGAAGTTTCTCTGCAATATAGAAAGCTCCCCGGTGAAACCGTTGAATGTGGCCATCCTTTGATCTGGTCCCTTCCGGAAAAATCAGAATGGAAAACCCCTCATCCATCCTCTGCTTAATGATATCCAATGAGTTATCAACGCCTTCATCCATGGGTGGAAAGCCCGAAAGTCGCGCAACCGGACCGAACACCCAGTGACGGTATACCCATTTGTTGGTGAGAATCAGAATTGTTGGATTTAGCCGTAACAACGCCGGGGTTTCGATCAGGGACTGATGATTGCTGATAATGATGGCAGGTTTGGTAAAATCCTCACCTCCCGGATTCTCAACTCTGTGAAAACGCGGGAAGTTCATAGCAATGTAGGTTTTACTCAACCTGCAAAAGATCCGGTGAAAAATATCCTGCTTCTTCTTTCGGGATAAAGGGAGAAACGGACTGACAATTGTTCCGTAAATCACCAGGATCAGGGCTATTGTAGTGATTGGAATCCATGCAACAATGACCGAGAACCATGCTATAAAAAGGGTTACCGGAAAGCTCTGCCTGAGTTTAGGCTTGAAGAGGAACCAGTTAGTAAGCAACGTTTGATAGGCAATAGAGACAAGTACAACTGATACGACCCCCAGGATGGAAATAAGAGCAATTGAGTTGAGTGCTGGATGGCGTGCTACAAAGAGAGCTGCCACACCAATGATAGTTGTAGAAGAAGAGAGGAGAATGGAGGTCTGATAGGTTTGCATGTCATTAACTCCGGTCTTGTAGTCACTTAGCAACCCGCGCATCATTAAGATGCTGTAATCTACTCCCAACCCGAAGACGAAGGAGGAGATGATGATGTTGAAAATGTTGAATCTGATGCCAAAAAGCCCCATAAATCCCAATGTGAGAAGCCATGCAAAAAACATAGGCAGCGCGGTGGTTAACCCCAGTTCGATTCGGCCAAAGGAGAGGAGAAGTAAGAGTGAAACAAAAATCATTGAGAGGGTGACTAACCGGTTGAAATCGATCCGCACATTCTCAACAAACCGACTGGTGAGGTTTTGCCTGTCGAACAATACAAACCGGGGATCGTTTTTAAAGATTTCATAAACAGCAGGTTTCTCTTTTTCCGTTACCGTTGCTATTGCTGTAACCATTTTAAGATCAGGGGCTTCGTTGATCCACTCTCCAAAGAGGGCTGCCTTCATCTGCTCACTCTCCTCAGTTGAAATTACGGAAAATGATCTGGAGAGCATCCGGTCGAGACCCTCAAAGGCTTCCGGTGAGAATCCCTGCTGTTTACCCTCCTGGTGAACCATGGAGATTACCTCCCTTTTCCGGTTTTCGGTCCAGAATCGTCGCCAGGTAGTAAGCCGCTCCTGTTGCATGGAATCAGAAAGCAGGAAGGTGCTGATTCCCGACCATCCCTGGATTAATCCGAGTGCTTGAATCTCTTTCAGTTTTCTGACAGCCAGTTCATTGGACTGTAAGGCCTCATCAAGGGTTTGTCCGGTTGATACGATATAAACATTTTTTACTGAAGAGGATGAGACCTCATCCAGTGCTGATTCTGCCTGAATAAGCTTGTCTGACATGAAGTTTAAACTGTTCATGTCGGTCTCAAAGGCAACTCTCTTCACAAAGAAAAGACTTACGATCCCCATGATAGCTAACCCAATAAGCAGCCATCCCTTTTTCCCGAAGTTGATACTGCCGATCCAATCCACCATGTTCATCTTATTTTTGGTATTTTCCTTTGGAAGGAGAGATGACCCAAGGAACTGAGGAAGGATAACCAGGGCAACGATTGCGGCACCAAATACACTGAGGGCGGCAAACCAACCAAGATCATGCAAGACCGCGGAATGAAGTAATGTGAGGCAAAGGAATGCTCCGATAGAAGTTAGGCTGCAGATAATGATCGTTTGTGCCATGTCTCTGATAACCACTTCAACATTCTGTTTTCTGCGGTAATGGTTGATCATGTAAAGGGCGTAATCAATGATCAGTCCAAGGATCACTGAACCAATACCCAATGCGATTGCTGAAATGGTGCCTTTCACAAGAAAGAGGATACTGAGCGCAAGTCCACCTCCAACGAAAGCCGGAATAAAACCAAGCAGGGGGATCGCCACACTTCTGAAGTACCATCCGATGAGCAGAAAGATTCCTGTGAGGGCAAGAGAAAGGCTCAGAATGATGTCTCGCTTCAATTGGTTCGCGTTTCCAACAGCAACGGCGATAGAACCGAAGTAATCGATATCTATGTCGGTTTTAACCGACGATTCTGAACGATTTTGGTTTGATAACACCTGATCGGTCATCTGGTCGATTGTATTTACCAGTATTGTGTTCTTTTTGGTCTCGCTTGGTGCATTGGCTGGTGTGATAAAGAATAGTATATGCCGCTGGTCATGAGAAAAAATATATCCGTTGTGAAGAATAAAATGATCATCAACCTGAAGACTCTGCCGCTTTTTCAATGCCATCGTTGACATTCCCAACGGATCTTCAACAAGCTGCCGTTTCATCACCATGCTGGCGGGCGAAATCAATACCTTATAATTATTCCGGATGATCGATTCAAGGAAATCCTTGTCACGAATACTGTCGAGTCTGCTGTAATCCGCTTCATCCAGAAAAAGTGGAATGTGATTGTTAATCAGGTTCAGGGCCAGGGGTAACAAATTCTCATCCGTCTTCAGGAACACGGATTGGATGTAGGAAGAGTCCATCCTGGCTGTTATGCTGTCACAAAGTTCATTCGCCAGAGAAATGAGCAGGGCAGGAGCTGGAGGAGCAAGACTGTCGGATTGCCGAATATGAATGATCAGCTTTTCGGCGAATTTAAAATTCCGGATAACGTATTCATCCTTGCTCAAACTATCCCCTTCGGTTGTTATCCTGGAGATATCCTCTTCCAGATGTATCCGGGAGGAAAAAATGGCGATAAAGATGATAACCAGGGCTACGAATACCCAGAAAGCCCATTTATGCAGATGAAAAAATCGATATATGCTGATAAAGAATGAAGACATTCAGATAGAATCTAGTGGTTCGTGTTCATCTCTTTTGCCTGAACTTTTTTTCTGAAGATCACCAGGAGGAGAAAGGTCATCAGTCCTGAAAATGGTGCCAAGACCATCCCAAAAACAAAACTTCCGAGGATATACTGGATTAAATTTTGTTTAATCCATTGAAAATCAATTCCTGAAGAGTATTCAAAATGAGATGTTTCAACACCAAGAACAAATCCACCTATCAGGTAACTGATAAACATGATAAAAGGGATTAAAGGAGGAAGGCTGATATTGGATGTAACCAGAGCTACGAATTTATTTAGTTTAAAAAAATGAGCCAGTGATACGGCAATCACCATCTGATAGCCCCAGAAGGGCGAAACACCGATAAAGATGCCTAAAACAACCGACCAGGCCAGTTTTGCATTGGTGTCTTTGCTATTAATAAAGTATTCACGGATGATCTCTTTGAAACTCTTTTTTCTCAGACTCTTTACAAAATAAAATGGCCTGATCCATAAAAGCGCTGCAAATACCAGGATAGTATTAAGCAGAGTCGTTCGGGCAAAATCACGCCCTTTCCGGAAATGGGAAACCCGTTCTGCTTTTGGAGCATACCAGATCTGAACAGGTACGGATTGAATTGAAACGCCACGCCAGGCAAGTCTTACCAGTACTTCCACCTCAAATTCATATTTTCGGGAGTAAAAGTGATGGATCATCTTTAGTTTATCAATAGGATAAAGCCGGTATCCCGATTGAACATCCTGAATTCTCAGTCCGGTCTCAACCTTAAACCAGAAGATTGAGAACGTGTGTCCAAAGTTGCTGGTTCCCGGGACCCCATTCTGATTCATATTACGGGCACCGATAATCACCGAATCAGGATGTTTTTCAATGGCTTCAATCAACTTTGGGATGTCCTCAGGAAAGTGCTGGCCATCGCTGTCGATGGTGATGGCATAGCGGTATCCCAGTTCGGAAGCCAGCTTGAATCCCTGCCGGAGAGCGAAGCCTTTTCCCGTGTTTCTGCCAATGGTGATGAGGTAATGAGGGGATGAAGTGATGGCATTATCAATACCGCCAATTGGCAACTGCCAGCTGCCAACTTTTTTGAGGACTTCAGCAGTTTCATCTGTGGAACCGTCATTTATAACAATGATATCATCGGTATATTCCTGAATTCCCCTGATCACTTTCTCAAGAGTACCAGCATTATTGTACGTTGGAATGATCACTACGCATTTCAACACCTGCATCTTATGGCGAATGGACTCAGTGACTACCATCTGTGAGTTAAAGATTGGATGAACAAAATTAGCATAATCGGACAAAGAGACAACGTCGAAAATTATGTACTTTTGGCATTAGATACTGAAGAATGAATCACATGTTATTGCTCATTATTATGGTTTTTCCAAGCAATTGGTCATTCGTAAGTCTTAATTCGTAATTGATGAAGGTTCTTCTGATAAATCCTCCCCGCTCTCCCGAAAACAATATCCTCAAGTATGCCCCTGAAGCTGCGAGGCGATTCATTCATAAGAAGCTGATCGGACCGCCATTGGGTTTGCTTACCATTGCGTCGGTGGTGAAGGATCACGATGTTGTAGTGTTTGATATGAAAGGAGAGTATGATCTCGATCCTGCAACACCACCATTACGGGAGTTGGTTACTGAACTAGTCAACCGCCATCAGCCAGATGTGGTTGGCGTGACTGTAATTACCTCTGAATTCAATGATTCAGTGACGATCTGTAAGGGTGCAAAGGAGGTTAATCCATTGATTATTACAGTTGCAGGCGGATTGCACGCAACACTTTTGCCTTATGATTTCACGGATCCTTCAATTGATGTCGTAATTCCCGGGCAATCACCGCACCTTTTCAGAGCGATCGTTGAAGCAAAAGAGAGAGGACTTCCTTTGGATTCTGTTCCTGGAATTCTGACCAGAACCAATGGTGAATTTCGGAAAATACCGGGAGACCTTCCAAAACGGGATCCCGCTGGTGATGATTTTCTCTCTATTGACCGTAAACATCTGACCAGGTGGATATCTACCTATAAAGTAGGCAACAGCCCTTTTCCCAGTACGTATGTTTATACATCCCTTGGATGTCCTTATCAATGCACTTTTTGTTCGATTTGGACACAGTTCAAAGGACAGTATCATCAACGACAGACAGAGAGTCTTATTGAAGAGTTGAAATCGATTCCAGAGTACCCGGTCGTACGATTTGCTGATGCCAATACTGTTGTGGATATACAGTTCATGCACAATCTTTTCGACCGGATCGTGGAGGAGGGAATTGAAAAAACCTTCGTCATGGATATCAGGGCAGATGTTGCCGCAAATCATCCCGGGATCATTGAGAAGATGGCGAGGGGCGGATTGAAGGTTGTGATCTGCGGGTTCGAATCGTTCCGCGACGAGGAACTTAAACGGTATAAGAAAGAGTCACCTGCTTTTGATAATCAAAAAGCGATTGAAGTTTTTAACAACAACGGAATTATGGTCAGGGGAAACTATGTCATTCCTTTTGATTATCTGGAGGATGATTTTAAGGCACTTGCCGATTACTCCTCCGCCAATCCCGTAGTTTATGCGGGTTATACCATTCTCACACCAATGCCTGGCACGGTATACTATAAGCAGATAAGTGATCAGATCATTGATCGGGATTATAACAAATACAACTTTTTCAATGCGGTTACGCGAACAACCCTGCCTTATGAAGAGTTTCACGAGAGGGTAGGGGCACTCTGGCTGATCAAAAAAGGAACAGATGTAATCTAAGTACGAAGTATGACTTCATGACTTCATGACTTCATGACCTCCTTATCCCATGAAAAAACTATTATTGGTAAATACAAACATTGAAAAGTTTCCCTATCCGATTCCACCGATTGGACTTAGTTTGCTGGCGTCGTACCTGGAATCCTGGTATGAGGTTAAGGTATATGACGGTGTTTTTGATGAAGGAAGGTCGCTTGTAGAAGTGGTTCAGGTATATAATCCCGATTATATTGGGTTCAGTATCAGGAATATCGATGATGTAGTGGCGGATAAAACCATTTTTTATCCGGAGCACATCATGCGGGATTTTATTCAACCCGTTAAAGAGGTTTCTCAGGTACCCCTTATCCTTGGTGGCAGTGGATTCAGTGTGTTCCCGGAAGAGGTCATGGCTTACACCAATGCCAATTATGGGGTGGTTGGAGAAGGAGAGGAGTTGTTTCTAGAATTGTTACAATCTCTTGATGAAGGAAAAGAGATTAAGCCTCTACCCAACCTTCTGGTAGGGAAAGAGAAGCAACGGGTAAAGACTCTTGCGAACCCTTTCCTTCCATACCGCACAACCCCCTACTCTGAAATAGACCGCCATATTGATTTTAACCCTTATAAACAGCGGGGAGTTTACAGTATTCAAACCAAGCGGGGATGTGCTGTCGGCTGCATTTATTGTACTTATCCCTCACTTGAAGGGAAACGATACAGGCTAAGGGATCCTGATGAAGTTGCCCGGGAGATTGAAGAGGCAATGGACAGAGTTGGGAATGTCACTTTTGACTTTGTTGATTCGACCTTTAACGAACCCAAAGGACATGCAGAAGATATCTGCAGGGCCATTATCAGAAGGAAAATCAAACCGAAACTACGGACAATGGGAGTGAATCCGAGGCATACCAGCAGAGAATTATTTGATCTGATGATTGAAACCGGGTTCAAACAGATCGATATTACCCCCGATAGTGCTGCACCTGTCGTAATCAGGAATCTGAAAAAAGGCTTCACCCGGAAAGATATCGAACGTACAGCCAGTCTGGTACGTGAGTATAACCTGCCAACTATGTGGTTTTTTCTCTTTGGCGGTCCGGGAGAGACGCCTGAAACGGTCAGGCAATCCCGCGACTTTATTGACCAGCATATCGGAGAAGAGGATATGGTTCTTATGCTTGCGGGATTAAGAATCTATCCGAACACACCGCTTGAACAAATCGCATTGAAAGAGGGAGTTATCAGGGCAGGGGAGTCATTATTTCACCCCTCACCTTACTATTTTTCGGTGGGTACACCCAAAGCAGAATTGGATAATATGCTGATTGAAATTCGTGATACACACCACAATTGCCTCCCGGCATCCGAAAGTTCTCCCCCTCCCGAGATGATTCAGAAAGCTATCACCCTGAGGAAAGAGAGAGGATTAACTGAGCCTATGTTCAGGACACTGCTACGGATCAGGAAGGAAGTTTCTACTTCTGCTCAGGCGTAGGCTCATTTTTCTTATTAACCGTACCTTTGATCTGAAGGATTACTTTGTTTTCATCAGCATTGGTTTGTACGGTAATGGTTTTAATGAACGGTCCGGGTGCTGCAGCGTTGTAAGTTACTGAAATCGTTGTGGATTTTTTGGGGAGGACTGGTTCGTTCGAGTACTTGAGGTTGGTGCAGCCGCAAGAGGCTTTGGCATAACTAATCAATAAGGGTTCATTTCCGTTATTCGTCAGTGTGAACTCAGCTGTTTTAGGAATTCCTTGTTCAATATTGCCAAAATCGTTGACAATTTTATCAAACGTTGCAACAGGGCCGTCTTTCTTCTCTTTTTTATCCGACTCATTGTGATAGGTGATCGTTGTTGTTTGAGCCAATAGCGAGAAAGAAGCACTAAACAAAAGGACGATTGTGAAAAAGGTTATTTTTTTCATAAAGAGAGTTTTTTTGAATTTGCATACAAATGTCCGATTATCTTATTGATATACACGTTAACAAAAAGTAAAAGAATGTAAACGAAAGGTAAAATTGCAGGTTTTCATCTGATTTTACGCTATTTTTGAACACAACATCTCAATCTAGTTGGATGAAACACAATCAGGTAAGGTTTGTCATCCTCTTCGGAACAATTGCCATCATCGCAATCTTCACCATTCAGATTTATTGGCTTCTCAAAGCCTGGAATATGAATGAAAAGCAGGTGAACGAATCGATCTCCATTGTTCTGAACAGTGTTGCACACAAGATGTACCTCTATAACGAAACGGTCCCTCCTCATGAAAATCCTGTTAACCAGCTTTCATCCAACTACTTCGTTGTCAACATTAACAGTGTTGTTGATGCCAATATTCTGGAGTATTACCTGAAGAGTGAATTTGCGCGGATTGGATTGGATGTTGATTATGAGTATGCCATTTACGACTGCCATAACGATAAAATGGTTTATGGAAATTATATTCCATCTCAACGTGGAAACAAGAACATCTCTCCTTCGTCTAACCTCCCGAAATACAATGAGTACCTCTATTATTTTGGTATTCGGTTCCCCTCCATTCAAAACACCGTTGTTAGCAATATGACCATATGGCTTATCCTTTCGGCGATAATGTTTGCATTGATACTTTTTTTCAGTTACTCCATCCTGGTGATATTCAGGCAAAAACGGTTTTCGGAATTGCAAAAAGACTTCATTAACAACATGACTCATGAGTTTAAGACGCCGATATCTTCCATCAACATTTCGGCCGATGTGATCACACAACCCGCAATTATAAGCGATCCGGATCGGTTATCAATTTATGGTAATATCATCAAACAAGAGAATGCACGGTTGAATTTGCTGGTTGACAAGGTGTTGCAGATTGCCCGAATTGAAAAAACGGGATTTCAACTGAAGCATGAAGAGGTGGAGTTAAATGCTTTGATCATGTCTGTTGTGGAGAACTTTCGCAATCAGTCTGACAAAGAGTTCACAGTAGATACAAATCTTGCCTCTGACGTAGGTAAAGTTTATGCTGATCCGGTGCATTTGACAAATATCATATACAACCTCTTGGACAATGCTTTAAAATATGGAGGGGATAATCCGGTTATCAGGGTTGAAACGGCATCTGAGAATAAATATGTTACCTTAACAGTCAGGGATAACGGTCCAGGAATTCCACAGGTTTTTCAGAAAAAAGTGTTTCGGAAATTTTTCCGGATCCCAACCGGAAATGTACATGATGTAAAGGGTTTCGGACTTGGTTTATACTATGTCAGGAATACCTGTAAGGCACACGGATGGAAAATTTCTCTCAAGAGTGAACCAGGTTCAGGTTGCTCGTTTATAATAATCATAGGCAGATGAAAGGACGACCAAAAATACTCTATGTTGAAGATGACCTGACACTTGCTTTTGTTACAAGGGACAATCTCACGATGAAGGGTTACAATATTGATGCCATTGATAATGGCAACGATGCCCTGCAGTGGTTTCGGAAGTACAGGTACGATCTGTGTATCCTGGATATCATGCTTCCAAAAATGGATGGATTTACACTGGCCGAAAAAATCCGGGAACATGACCTTCAAATCCCTATCATTTTTGTCACAGCACGGTCGGCTAAAGAAGACAAGATTCATGGCCTGAAATTAGGCGGGGATGACTATCTTACAAAACCTTTCAGCATCGAAGAACTGGTGCTTAAGATCGAGGTATTCCTGAAACGAAGGGCGGTTCTGCTTCCTGATGATCCTACATCCTATAAAGAGATTAATAAACGGGTAGGATGGGATCCTGTCAATCTTATTCTAACAATTGATAATCAAAATCATGCGCTAACTCACCGGGAGGCTGAGTTGTTCTCATTCCTTTATAAAAATCGCGAAAAGGTAGTGAAGAGAGAAGATCTTCTTATCGGGGTTTGGGGCCACGACCATTTCTTTTCCAGCAGGAGCCTTGATGTTTTTATATCCAGGGTTCGCAAACATCTGGGAGATTGCGGGGTTACGATAGAAAACGTATACAACGTTGGTTATCGCTTGAAGGTCTACTAACCACTAGGATTCCAAGGCTTCATTCATTGAAAGGAATTGATAATTTCCCTCAATAAATTTAGAATTCTTCTTAAGGCTTCTCCCGGGACCACATTCGATAAATTGGTCAATTCCCATCGTCAGCATCTTTACCTGCGTTGCGTGCCAGTTGAAATGTTTATAAAGATTTTCGACAAGTTCTGTTTTTATATCTTCCTTGGAAAGAATGACTTCCTGACTCAGGACAGAAATTAGAGGAAACTTCAGTGAACGAATATCCAGTGTATAAACAAATTTAGCGAATTGAAGTGCTGCGGATTTCAACAGGTGTGAATGATAGGGGACAGTGACATTCAGCATTCGTGCATGAAAGGCTCCCTCTTTCCGGGCGGCATCCAGGGCTGTTTCGAGATCGTATTGATGTCCCGAAAGAACAAATGAATACGTGCTGTTCTGGTTAGTGATCTCAACGTTAGGAAGTGTTTCCAGGATCGCTTTAATGTCAGGTTCTTGCAGTCCAATGATCCCGGCCATTCCGAAACGCCCAGCCATAGTTGTGTAGGAAATTTCCTGAAAAGCCTTGCGAATTAATCGGAGTCCATTCTCAAACGATAATGCTCCCCCATGAACCAACGCCGCATAAATACCCATACTGTACCCGCAGAGAAGTTTGGGGAGAATTCCCCGTTCCACAAGGATGTCTGATATAGAACTCCCATAAATAAATGCTATATATTGCGTCCGCAATTCATGGTCCAGAAATGTCTGGTTCTCAGGATGGAAAAAGGAGATGTCGTGATCAACAATCTCTGAAGCCAGATTCAACTGGCGATGAAAATGGTCATGGAAACCTTCAATCTGCAAAGATTTGTCGTCATGATAATCTCTGACAAAGGCAGGGAATACAAATGCTGTTGTTGATCCAGACAAAAAAAGAATATTTATTCCAGTTCAAGAATCCGGTTTTCATGCTCGATAATAAGCATCTGCATGTCAATTAGTTGTCCGATTGTTTCAACCGGGTGTTTGACTGCATATTTTCCGATTGTCTTTAACTCTATATCCAATAAATATTTCTTTTTGAAGACCTCAATGAGTTCAAGGAACATCAAGGAGTCTCCATCAAGATCTTTGATGATATTTGTGTGATCTGAGATCGATGAAACATCTACTTCGCATTCATCCGCAAAGAAGTCATATACAACCTCTTGCACTTCATCCCGTGTACTTTCTGTAATCTGAGCCATACACTTCATTTTTTGAAATCAACCGGACGCAAAAATACTGAATTTTCCGCATTAAAGATGATCCCGGTTAATACTTTCTGAAAACTAATGTGGCGTTGTGCCCTCCGAATCCAAAAGAGTTGGACAATGCGATCTTTACTTCCTTATTTCTTGAAGTGTGAGGGACATAATCGAGATCCAGGTCGGGATCAGCATTTACAAGGTTTATGGTTGGAGTGATGATCCCGTGATATACCGTTAGCGTAGTGATGATGCCTTCGATGGTTCCGGCAGCGCCAATTGTATGGCCAAGCATAGATTTCGATGAAGAAATGGGTATCTGTGATGCCCGCTCCCCAAAAACCCTTTTAATTGCGAGGGTCTCATACCTGTCATTGAGCTCAGTAGATGTACCATGTGCATTGATGTAGTCAACCTCATCCGGTAGTATTCCGGTGAATTGAAGTGCTTTGTTCATCGTAAATGCCATCCCTGCACCATCTTTCATGGGAGCCATGATGTTATATCCTTCGCTGCTCAGCCCATACCCGGCAAGCTCGGCATAAATCGTAGCATTTCGTCTTTTAGCGCTCTCTTCCGATTCGAGAATGATAACGCCGGCCCCTTCACCAATAACAAATCCGTCTCTGTCGGCAGCAAAAGGTTTGCTTGCCTCTTCAGGAGGGTCATTTTGAACGGATAAGGCATAGAGGGCATTAAAACCTGCGATCTCTTCCTTGTTGATGATACTGTCGGCACCTCCAGCAATAACGACATCTGCCTGGTTGTTCCTGATCATTTCATAGCCATGGGCCAACGCATAGGCGGAAGAGGCACAGGCAGTGTTGATTGAGTAATTGGGGCCCATGAGCTGGTAATCGAGGGAAATCCATGCCGACATGGCATTTGACATACTCTTAAAAACAGTATTTTGCGGAGTTGTATCGACCTCTACACTTGAGTTACCGGTATTAACGACTCCCATGATGACCGAGCAGCGGGATTTATCCATCTGTTCGAAATCGATACCCGCGTGATTTACGGCATCTTTTGCAGCAACAAGGCACATTTTGGTCACCCGCGTCATCTGACTGGCTGCCCGCTTTTTGATGTATTGTTTATAGTGCTCCTCAAATGCTGATGGAATTTCTCCAGCAATGCGGGTTTGATTCTCAGAAGCATCGAATAAGGTGATGTAACCAATACCACTCCGACCCGCCACCAGGTTGGACCAGGTTGTTTCGAGGTCTAATCCCAATGAAGAGACAATGCCAAGGCCTGTAATGACAACTTTACCAGCCATCTGCAGCTATTTCCCTTTTTGGTCAGCCCAACTGCAGATCAGGGCAACATTGGCATCGGTGAGCGCAGATTCCGGATTGTTTTTGAGAAACTTGGATGGAGGCATTTTCCCTTTTTTCACAATATTACACATGTTTTGAGCCTTTGCCAGTTGTTTGTCATCTGCATATTCATCCCAGCTGTCAAAATTAAGCTTTGCTTTTGCCATTCCGTTTCCGTCATCAGAATGACAGCCGTAACATGACTTTTCAAGCACCATCCAAACCGAGTCAGGAAAATTTTCGGAAGGATTGGAAGGAATAGGGCTTACCTGCCTGCTAAAGGAAGCAAAAAGAATGAGTCCGAAAGCAAGAGCAATCAATGTGATGCCAGTTTTTTTCATACTTGTTGATTTTTATTGAACAAAGATCGCAAAGAAATTCGGAAACTTGATGAACACAAGTGAAAATTATTCAAACGGACCTTTGTCGATTCCAAGGTACTCCTTGATTGCGTTATTCATCTCTTCAATTGTGCATCCCGACTGCATTGTAAACCGCTTTGCTGTGCTCAAATAGGTGAATCTTAAAAAATCAATGATCTCTTGGTTCAGTTGAGGAGACAAGGGGTGGGGATCGCCGGGAAATGCCTGATGCCCGTCCTTGTAAAGGTAGAAACCCTGACCCGTTTTTATGCCAAGTTTGCCCTCATCAATCAGAGTATGCAGTTTGTTGACTAACCCTGAATAGGCATCCGGATTTGGGTAATCTGATATGTAATTTAATACGGCTGCATGCATAGTATCGATCCCAACACTATCCATGAATTCGAAGATTCCTATCGGAAACAGGTGCTCTTTAACCAATAGATCAACCTGTTCTTCGGATGCCTTCCCATGTTCGGTTAGTTTAAATGCCTCATTTTGTATATTAAGGAATAATCTATTCAATATAAAGCTGTTAGATTCATTTAGTTTAAGTATAGATTTACCTGTTTTAGTTAAAAAAAATTCTGTTAATTCGATTACTCCTGAAGCCGTTTTGGAGGTTGATATCAACTCCACAAAATCTTTGATAGGTACAGGATAGAAATAGTGTATCCCAATGATCCGCTCATCTCTGGCTGTACCGGTAAAGAGTTTTGAAGGGGCAATAGAGGAGGAGTTTGAAGCCAGAATTCCGGCTGGTTTTATAATGTTGTCCAATGTCCTGAAAAGCGTTTGTTTGGCTGACAATTCTTCAGGGATAGCCTCAATAACCAGGTCACTATCAAATGCATCATTAAGATGCAAAGTGATGATGGTTTGTTGCAGGATCACATCATGTTCATCCTGGTTCATGATACCAGTTTTTAGGGCGCGATGGACCTTTTTCTCAAAAGCTTGTTGAAGTTTTTCCAGGTTGGCATCTTGACTTACAATCCAGTATAATGAATAGGACCTATTAAATAGGGAATAGAAGATACTGGTACCCATTTTCCCCTCACCAATAACGGCGACAGTCTGGATGCTTGATCCTGAATGCTGGATGCCGGATGCCGGATGTCGGATACTGGAATAATTCATACTTTATTCTCTTACGTCTCACGTCTTTCCCTCCAAGCTCCCTGGTCCTGCTTCATCACCATGTTCCTGTAATTTTCCATATTACGCTGGTGTTCAATAATATGCCGATTATACCCAAGCATGGTAAGGAGGAACCCCATCCCCTTGTCAATAGCCATCTTTTTGGAACGGACCAGTCCCAGGATAAACAGTAAAAGTTCTCTTTTGTTTTTATCTGTTTTAAAAAGGAATTCTTTTATGGTAATGAAGGTGAGACGTGCTTTCATCCAGGCCGGGATTTCACCTCCATGCCGTGTAAACGTTCCATTACTGAAGAGCGTTCGTGCTTTTTGGAGAACCGTATCAAAAGAGTAGAGCCGTTCAATCGTAGCCATGTATTTGTCAAACAGCTCAATCTGTGACATTTTCATATATTGAATTGTAGGAAAATGGCCAACACCCATTTCGGGATTATAGTTCATCAAACGGCCTTCTTTCTGATATCGCTTGTAAATCTCAGATCCCGGTGGTGCATGGAGCAGGTGGAGATTTACATTGGGGAGGCTGTATTTCAGCGTAAAATCATAGATCCTGTCGAACTCTTCCAAGGTGTCGTTGTCGAATCCCACAACAAAACTGGCGTTGATATGAATTCCATGAGAATGGATCTTATGGATCGCCTCTTCATAAATGGTCCCTCGGCGGTTGTGATGCTTGTTGGAACCATCCAGACTATCTGGATTAAGTGATTCAAATCCAATAAGAATGTTAAAACAGCCTGCATCAGCCATCGCGCTGAGGAGCTCATCGTCTTTGGCTACATCAATGCTGCACATACAGCCCCAGGAGATCTTTAACGGCCTGATCGCCTCCATCAACTCTCTGGCATACTTCTTATTGATTGTGAGGTTATCGTCAACAAAAAAGAAATATCTCGAGGGAGCTACCTTGATCTCATTTACAACATTACCGATTTCACGATACCTCATCTTTTGACCGAAATTTTTGGTTACCAGGCAAAAATCGCAGTTAAACGGACATCCTCTGGATACCTGGATCGCAACCTGAAAGATACGCTTCATATTTACCAGGTCCCATCGTGGTGGTTTCTGCGTTTTGTAGTCAATGTATGAATTTGCCTCATATACGCTACGCATTTTACCTTGTTCAAAATCTTGGAGTACCTTTTCCCATTTCTCTTCTGCTTCACCAACTACAACTGCATCGCCATGTTCCAGTGCTCTCTCTTGCTGAAACGAAGCATAAGGGCCTCCATAAACTACTTTTACCCCCATCTTGCGAAACCTGTCTCCCAGCTCAAATGCCCGGTTCGCAGTAGCTGCCAGCGTAGTGATGCCAACTATATCGGGTTTGATGTGGGTTGGGATCTCTTCGATCTCCTCGTCGTAAATATGGATATCGTAATGATCTGGCGTAAGCGCAGCAATTGTGGGAAGAGCGAGAGGAATCATGAACCTCCTCTTCCCGAACATCTTAGCCAGGTATGTATGCGCAGGATAATTGATAAACCGCTGGCGGGGACTGAGCAGGAAGAGGGTATATCGTTTGTTATTTGTCATGCGGTCATAAGATAATGGAGAAATTCTAGATTCGGGATCCTTGATGCAGGATACTGGGTATTTTAAATATATTTCATATTCTTTGTCGATCCGGCTTCTAACTTGCGTTCTAACCTCTAACTTTTAACTTCGTACTTTAATATGTAGCCTGCTTGCATAAACTTACTTACCTCTGTTACAAAGCTAAGGATTATATCTCCATGATTCAGTACTTCCTCCTTGCGGATAAGATCAAGGGCCAGGAATGCCATTGGTGGCCCGATATATCCCATCGTGGCCATTTTAGAGTAGAGGGTATTCCGGTCGATTCCAAGCTCAAGGCACTCATCCATCACCAGTTCGGAGATGTGCTTTGATGGAAAATTAATCTGAAAAAATCTGATTTTCACGGGATCGACCGGATGCAGGGCCAGCATTCGTTTGAGACCGTTAAGGAAAACCGATCCGTTAGCTTCATAAAAATTGGCACGAAGTTCTTCCTGGAACATCTGGGCCAGGTGATGGTATCCCTTCTCATACTCTTCCCTGGGATTCATCCAGTAGGCAGGGCGTTGATTCCCCATCGCCGAAGGTTTCATCCCTCCGGCAGATTCCATATAACTATAATCGAGGTACAGGCCTTTACCCGTATGCTCTGATTCAGCTTGCAATACCAGGGCAGAGGCGCCATCGCTCAAAAAATAGCGCAAAATCAACTCCTCCTTCTTCACCAACGGCTGATTGTAGTATTCCGCAATAAGTTCCGACGAAGACATGCTGGATGAGATGACTAGCGCATTCTTATACCGGCCGGTGGAGAGCAATTCTCCGGCAAGTAAAAGTGCTTTATAGGCCGAAGTACAGTTGGCATGAACAGAAAGTTCCCCGCATCGTTCGATTCCCAACTCCGCCTGGATTCTCACAGATGCAGTAGGCATCTGGTCCTGGTGAGCACTGCCATATACAATCAACTCAATCTCTTCCGGATTCATTCGGGCATCTGCAAGGGCTTTACGGGCGGCTTTTACCGACATCGTAATGTTATCTTCCGTGAATTGTCTGGTAACAGGATCGAGGGCAAAATGATAATATTCAACCTCTAAAAGCTCTTTCATGAGAATCCGGACC